>Ga0364922_10033_pt1 | contig 74811 bp, 58 predicted proteins | sample ExccelJu500001D4_2_FD_206955 | JGI IMG/M metagenome (GOLD analysis project Ga0364922, IMG submission 206955) | Enriched cells from Trout Bog Lake Hypolimnion, Wisconsin, USA - BchlTB.June20.5000.01.D4 | ecosystem: Environmental > Aquatic > Freshwater > Lake > Hypolimnion/Profundal zone | place...
CGAATTGGGGCCGGGCTGTCTGTGCAAATCCGGGCCGCTTCTCTTGCATGCTTGCTTACCATTGGTTATGTGTGACATCCCTGCCCGTCTATACTTGAAAAGACATGCTGCCTTTTTTGCACATCGCGCGACTCAACGTGCCGACTTTCGGCCTGATGCTGTGGCTCGCCGCCGTAGCAGCTGCTTTTGTAATGGACCGTGGTTTTCGCCGCGCCCGCATCACAGCCGACGCGGTGGGCATCGTGGCAGTAGCCGTAGTTTTGGGCATTCTCGGCGCCAAACTGTGGCACGTCATTGACACCCCCATCGAATTTCGCGAAGAAGGATGGCGTGTATTTTGGGATTCAGCCGGATTTGCCTGGTTCGGCGGACTTGTCTTTGGCATCTCTGCCTTGCTCTTTCAGGGCTGGTGGGCCAAGATCGGCGGTCTGCGCACGCTCGATCTCGCAGCCCCAGCTGCGGCTATCGGCTACGGTATCGGACGCATCGGTTGCTTTCTCTCTGGCGACGGCTGCTACGGCCTGCCTACCAATCTCCCCTGGGGCATGAGCTTTCCCAACGGCATCGAGCCCACCTTGTCTCGTGTTCACCCCACGCCTCTTTATGAGTTGGCTGCCGGCCTGCTCATCGGCTTCTGGTTATGGCGGCGCGGCGGCAAGCCACATGCCACCGGCGCCATTGTGGGTCAGTATCTTGTGCTTAGCGGCATTGCTCGCTTTCTGGTTGAATTTGTACGCCGCAACCCTAAGGTTCTTTGGGGGTTATCGAACGCGCAACTCGCCAGCGTCGGCTCAGTGATTGCCGGAATTGTACTCGTCACCTGGGCTGCTACACGCCCGGTTATCGCCCCGGACGAAGTTGCGGAAACTGCTGGAAAAGAAGCATAAGGCCGTCCGAGCATCTGGCGTCTTGCCTTCTCTTATAGCCGCTTGATAAACGCCAGAGCCTCGGCCATCTGCGGAAACAGCGCTTCCTCGGCTTTGAACGCGCGTGAGTGCACACAGCGCCTTACCCCGCGCATCGTTACCGGGTGCTTCAGGTGCAGCATCTCGTGGTAAAGCAGATATTCGATGGCGTACCGTGGACTCGAAGGCCGATCGAACACGCGGCTCACCACAATCGTGTTGTGTGCCGCGTCGTAGTGGCCCAATGACCGCTTGGAGTGATGCTCGCTCCAGGTGAGCTCTGGCCGCCCAAGCAGTCCGCCAAAGAACCGGATATTCACCGCGTCAAACACCTCGTCGAGGTTGTAAAAACGTCCCTCAGGCCCGAAAAAGCGCTTGCTGCCACGTGCGTATCGAATTAGTTCAGTCTGGCGCGTCACCGCCGCGCTTGAAGCAAACCGCTTGTAGCGCAGGTTGTGCGAGGCGTCGATCGGCTTCTTGTAGAGTTTGGCCAGCAGAATGTGCGCGATAGCGCGAATCACAGTCTCTGGCGCGCCTTCCAAAAGATCGGAAAGGCTCACGCGAATCTGACCTTCGCGCAGGCGGATCGTCGTATTCAGCGAGGTAAACCGCCTGAAACGCACCGCGATTGGCGGCATCGGTGCCCTGGGTCGCAAGGCCCGGTACTCTACCTCAAAAATCGACACAAATTCTGCATTCACCAAGATGGAGGTTAGCACAACGGGCGTCGCAGCTACTCTGAGCCCGTAACCTGTGCTAGAAGGTGAAAAAAGCCCTTCTTTCGCGCACTGCCGATGCCCCAGTCCGTTGGTACGCTCTGGTAGCCATCTTCAAAGCCCTCGCCCTTCATCCGGTAGTCGAAGTAGCCCCACGATGCATGTTCGCCCAGCGCCGCCGTCATGTTATTTTCCGGCTCATCAAAGTTGAAGTGGTCGTCCTCGTTAAACAGAATCGGCTTGACCGTGTAGCCGGCTACGGCTCGCGTCTTCCGCACCATCTCCGCAATCTTCTCCGGCTTTGCAATCCCGTTCCCGTGCAGCAGCAAAAAATCCGAGACCCGGACCTCTGGCACGTTTGGAATCACGCCACCGCGGAATGAGGTGCCCACCAGCAGGCGGCGTCCATTCCTCCTCGTCATTTTCACCCTGGCAATCAACTCCTCAATCCGAGCCGGTTTCAAAATCTCGTGATGAAAGCTCGGCCCGCATTCGTTGTTCACCTCTACCATCACGTTGCGCCATCCATGCTTCAGCAGCCACCGGGTCGCATTTTCCGTTGCTCTGATCACTGCTGTTTCATCCCGGAGCCGCATGTCCTGCCCAAAATAGAAATATCCGACGATGACCACCATGCCCAGCTCATCCGCCCGATTCAAAATGCGTTCAAGCCGCGCCATGTAAGCAGGCCGCAACGCCCCACTGCCATCAAACGCGGAATTCTCCCATGGCTGGTCCTTCGAGTAGCCATAAGGCGATCCGCCCTGCAGGTTGATCGTGAACGCGAGCATTCCGTTGCGACGCCAAAGCGGCATCGCAGCCACAAACTCGTTTGTGTTCCGCTCCGCATCCCACTTGCCAGTATCCGGATAAATCCACTGGGACGCCGTTGCTGGATTCAGATCGTCAAAGATGCCCTGTACCATGCGCGCATTCAGCAGCAGCCCTTCAATCGAGTGGCCTTTCCATGTCCGTCCCGCATAGGTCGGCCGCCCGTTGATAAGGAATGAGTCTCCTGCAATCGTCACCGCGGTCTCGCTTCTTGAAGCCGCCACTGCATCTGCGGGCGCGACAATCGAAAGCAATCCCGCAACAAGGACTGTCAGTGCAACTCTCAATCTCTCCACCTTCACTTTGGCTCCACCCGGTCCTGCCCCTCTTCATCCTTGTGCGCGTTGAAGTAGTCGGTCTGCTCCCGTAGCAGGCGGCTGGCCTGCTCAGCCAGTTCCTCTTCGCTCTCGATGGACTCTTTGCGCGCCAGGTCAAAGCCCGGTTCGCCGGCCAGCGCCCGCAAAATCTTCTGCCACCGCAAAGTGGCCTCCGTCAGTGCCTTCAGGCTCTTGCGGATGTCTGCCTTGCGTTCCGAGAAAAGGTCAAGGTTCGAGCCGAGCTCATCCATGAGCGCCGTAAAATCCTCCAGCGCGTCGTTCAGCCGCCGGACGCGCGCATCGGATTTGGCGCGGTTGCCCAGCCCCTTGATTGCATCGGCGTGTTCGTTGATATATTTCGTGTAGAGCTCAACCCGCGCATTTGGATCGATACCCGCTTCGGCGATTTTATCGATCTGCGCCTCGGTCAGCGGCTCGCGCTTCTGCTTTTGCGCTGGCAGGGGAGCCAGAACCAGAAGGCAAATCACAATTACGGCAAAGCAACGCATAGGATGCATCGGCTCTCACATTCCGGCGCTACCATTCAAGCACAGAGCATCCTTTCCGCGAAAGTGCCCAGCTTTGATGGGCGAACCCTGCGCCGCCCAAGCCGTTGCTCTATCGATTGTGGAAGACCTTTAACATGGCATCGTTCTGGGCTTGATTCACCTGCGCCAGCGTCTGCTCCACGAGCGAACGGTCTTCAAAGCTGCTGGCATGCAGCATTTCGTTTAGCCGAAACGCCGTGCGTCGCAACAAAATCTCCGCATCTTTCAGACGCTTGTTATTGTCAGCCATCGACGTGTGAATCTTCAGTGCAATTTGCTGAATGTGCTTGAGCATATCGGCAGACTTCGCCACATCGCCAGCCGTGTATTGCCGCAGGCTCAGCTCAGCCAACTGCTGCACCAGTTCGGCATAGAGAAAGCACTGCTCACGTGGCTGCGCCTCAATGGCCCTCGCCTCGAGCGCTTCTATATTTTGCAGATCCGGTGCTTTGTCTTGCAGACCGGAAGCGCATGGCGGCCCTGCTGTCATGCCCAGAGCCAGAATCACGGTGATTGGAACCAGAGTTCGCATGAGGCACCTCCGCTGCGCGGCCAACCCCAAGGTGTGACTATACTAGGCGCATTTTAGAAAAATCCGCAAGGGGGAAAGTCAAAGAAAAGCTCTATGTCAGGACGCCATTTACTGTCTCCGGAAGAATATAGGCACCTGTCCCGGAGGAACTCATTGAGGCTTCCGGTACAAAATAATCCTGTTAACCGCCAACATTCTACTTTTCCAGCACCAGCAACCGCTGCCGCGCCTGCCACTCCTGATTTGGGAACTTTCCCCCCGCGGCCTTTAGAAAGTACTTGTAATAGGTCGCCGCTTCCATCTTCTGGTGCAGGGAATCGTAGGCCGTCGCCCACAAAAAGTAGGTTGAGGCATTCTCAGCCATGAACTTTGATCGCATGGTGAGCGCATGCAGCGTAACCGCAGGCTGGCTCATGCGTGAAGCCGCAAACGCCAGCCCGCTCCAACCATCGCCGCTGGCCGGGTCAATCTGCGTGGCCTTGTCAAATGCCGCAAAAGCCGGGGCAAACATCCCTTGCCTCACCAGGTTCTGCCCATGCTCCACTAAAAGCGCAGGATCGTTGGGAGCAGCTGCCAGCAAACCGCTGTATAACTTATCGGATCCGGCGGCGTCCCCCGCCTGCGCCAGCACCTGTGCCAGCATGCGCGTAATGGCGGGGTCAGCCGGGTGAGCCTCGTGCAGTTTCTGGATTAGCGGAAGCGCCTCGGCCTTGTCCTGTGCCGCCAGCGAGGTGGCCAGTTGCGCAGTCAGCGCCGGGTCGTCGGGTGCCTGCTTCAGTGCCTCGACAAGCAGTGTCTCCGCTTCTGGATACTGCTTCTTCATCATCAGCAAGTGAGCCAGCCCTGCAATGGCAGGCTGCAGCTTTGCATCCTTTTCAATCAAGCGCCGGTAAGCAGTTTCGGCTTCGTCGTACTGACCGGCCTGCTCTGCCAGGTTGGCGGCCAGCAGCGTATCTGCCGGGGTTTCAATGGAGAGCTTGAGTGCCTCCAGCAGGTCGTTCGATGCCATCTTGGTGTCGCCGGGCTTTCCCGGCTCGGGGCGGTCAATCTGGGCTAGCGCGCGCCAGGCGCGTGCCTTAAGGGCCGGTCCAGCCTCTTCAGGGTCTAGGTTCGTGGCCGCAATTAACTCCGTTCGAGCATCCACTGGCCTCTTCTGCCTCGCCAACAGCAGTCCCAAGGAGAGATGGGCCTCGAATGACTTTGGATTAACTTCCACTGCGCGGCGATAGAACTCTGCTGCCTCGTCCAACCGGTTCTGCGCGTCGGCAGCGTACCCCGCGTCAAACAGAGCCCGCGCGTCTCGTGGATGGGAGGCAAGCCAAGGATTCAGCTTGGCCTCAGCGGTCTTCCAGTCGGAACTTGCAATGGCGCTCTCGGCGGCAATTACCAGCTCTGAAACTTCCTGGGGTTTGGTGTCAACCGGTGTCGCGGCCGGGGCTTGCCCGTCCGGATTCGAGGATGACTCCTGGGCAAATCCTGGAACCGAAGCCAGAAGTAGAACAAAGAGAACGATACGAAGCACGAAATACCTCATTTAGCAGTTTAACTGTGAGAGGCTTGGCCAGAAAGGACAGAGTCGACTGAAAGTTTGACGCGCAACAAATACAGAAGGAATCGAAGGATGTATTTATTGAAGACCGGACGGGGGACAGGAACCCCGCCAAGGCTGATTCCATCCATCGCGGCAGGCAAGAGCCATCGGGGGGCGGTACCAGCGGGCCTCTTGCCCCGCCAAAGCACAGACGGGGTGATGACATGACATTTCTCTCAATGCAACATATTCCCTTGACCAGTGCCTACCTTTGCCCAAATTGCAATACCATCGGCAATTGCTACTCGCAATGTCCAGCCTGCGCCGGTGCGGTCCTCATCGGACTGGCCACTGTGCTGGACCGCAAACTCCAAGACAAAGCGGAACTAGGCTGCGCTCCACTATCCGCATTAGCGGCATAGCTTTTCCCCACGAAGTGCGCGGAGAACTTGCGCCAGCACGCAAGGAAATCTACGTGCCTGCAAACTACTTGTGGGACAACCCCATCCGGCGCATACGATCTTGTGTTTACTATCAAGCTGGATTGTAGTCGGTGGGAAAGACTGCAAGAACAACTTGGCCTTCTTCGCAGCCTGTTAGCCTCGATCGCAAAAACAAAGACAGAAACCGACCAAGCGAGCAGAAGTGACCAGAACTCCCAGCGAAGTGCCTTAATAGTGGCAGCAGGAGATAAATCAGTCTACGCAATTTGAGAATCTGAAATCGACAAAGCGATTCGAAGAGACAACCTCATTCGCATTCGGCTGACCGGACAGAATACCGTTTTCAATGCCCGCTGCGCCCTATAATGAAGAATGGCCGGTTGTGCTCTGAGCCTCGCAAAGGGGACGGGGGCGCCCCCGGACAACTTCTGTTCATTTCCGGTGCCTTCCCTTTGAACGATGCCATCATTATCCGCGGCGCGCGGACGCACAATCTAAAGAACATCTCCTGCGAGATTCCCCACGGCAAGCTGACAGTGGTCAGCGGTGTTTCGGGCTCCGGCAAGAGTTCGCTCGCCTTCGACACCATCTATGCCGAGGGTCAGCGGCGCTATGTAGAGTCGCTCTCCGCCTATGCCCGCCAGTTTCTTGAGCGCATCGAGAAACCCGATGTGGATGAGATTGACGGTCTGGCCCCGGCCATCGCCATCAAGCAGAAGAACTCCACGCGCAATCCCCGTTCCACCGTCGCCACCGCCACGGAAATCTACGACTACATGCGGCTCCTCTACGCGCGATGCGGCACTGTGCACTGCGTCTTCTGCGACGGACTGGTAAAGCGCGACTCGGTGGACGAAGCAGCCGAGGCAATCCTTGTACTGGGTGAAGGAACCCGCCTGAATGCGCTTTTTCCTGTCCTCGTTGCGATTCCGCAGCCAGAGAGCGCTGCCAAATCCCCTGCGAAGTCAGCCAGGGCCCCCGGCCGCCTCGCAAAATCCGCAGCCAAACCCGTAGTCGGTGGCGGCGACTCGCTGCACACGGAGACCCTCAAAGCCCGCCTCGCGGAACTGCGTTCCAGCGGCTTCAATCGTCTCTGGCAGCAGGGCAGCATCTTCGAGTTCTCCACACCCGAGTCGCTTCTCGACCTCGACTTCACACTTCCTGTATTCATCCTGCTTGACCGCATCGTCGTCAACGCCGAGAACCGCTCGCGCATTGTGGACGCCGTTGAAGTTGCCTACCGCGAAGCAGGCGAGGTCGTCTTTCATGAGGTGCCACGCGACGAGTCCGCCGAGCCTCGGCGTCTGCGCTTCTCCGGCGCATACGAGTGCAAGAGCTGTCACCGCCTCGGCAAGGAACCCGAGCCCCGCCTCTTCAGTTTCAACAACCCATTCGGCGCTTGCCCGCGCTGCCAGGGCTTTGGCAACACGGTGGATTTCGATCTGAACCTCGTCATTCCCGACAAGGGCCTTAGTCTCGCTGACGGCGCGATCGACCCCTGGAACCGCCCCAAGTACCGCCCCTGGTACAGCGACCTGCGCAAGCGCGCCCCGGAACTCGGTGTCCCACTCGATGTACCGTGGCTCGATATGCCCGAAGCGGCCCGCGAAATCGTCTTGCGCGGCAAAGACGATTTTGAAGGTGTTTTTGGGTTCTTTGCCCAAATGGAGCGCAAAAAGTACAAACTCCACGTCCGCGTCATGCTCAGCAAATATCGAGGCTACGCCGAGTGCCCGGATTGCCGCGGTCAGCGACTTCGCGCCGAGGCCCGCTCCGTGCGCATCAACGGACAGAATATCTGCCAGGCGGCAGCCCTCACGATTGCCCAGGCCAGGGATTTCTTTAACGCTCTCAAGCTCAGCCCCATGCAGGAGGATATAGCCGGGCCGATCCTGCTCGAGATCCGCCAGCGACTCAGCTTCCTTGATGCCGTTGGTCTGGAATACCTGACTCTCGATCGCCTTGCTTCCACGCTCTCCGGCGGCGAGGCGCAGCGTATTCAACTTGCCACCTCTCTCGGTTCGCGACTTGTGGGTGCGCTTTACGTGCTCGACGAGCCCTCCATCGGCCTGCACACACGCGACACTGCTCGCCTCATTCACATCCTTGAGGAACTGCGCGACCTCGGCAACACCATCCTCGTCGTTGAGCACGATGCCGATGTTCTCCGCGCCGCCGATCATCTTCTCGATCTCGGCCCCGGAGCCGGCGAGTTTGGAGGCAAACTCCTGGCGGAAGGTACTCTGGCTGAGATTGAGGCCAACCCCAACTCGCTAACCGGGCGCTATCTCTCCGGTAAAATCTCCATTCCCGTGCCAACGCGTCGCCGTGCGCCAGGAAAGGAAAAGCTCATCCTACGCGGTGCCCGGGTCAACAACCTGCATGGGCTCGATGTCGAAATTCCCCTCGGCATGCTTGTGGCCATCACGGGCGTCTCCGGTTCAGGCAAGTCCACGCTAGTTCATCAGGTTCTCTATCGTGCCGTTGCCCGTGCCCTGGGTCAGTCAGACGGAGCAGATCCATCCAGCGTCTACAAATCTCTCGCTGGCGTCGAACGCCTCAATGACGTTGTGCTGGTTGATCAGACACCCATCGGGCGCACTCCGCGATCCAACCCCATTACCTACATCAAGGGCTTTGACCTGGTGCGCGAGCTCTTTGCCTCGCAGCCAGAGTCCAAGCGCCTCTCGCTTACTCCGGGACATTTCTCCTTCAACGTCCCCGGTGGCCGCTGCAACACCTGCGAAGGTGATGGCACGGTGACCGTCGAGATGCAGTTCCTAGCCGATGTCGAATTGCCCTGCGAAGATTGCAACGGCACTCGCTACCAGACCAAAGTACTTCAGGTCCTGTACAAGGGCAAGAGCATCCACGACGTGTTGCAGATGACAGTCAAGGAAGCGCTGCGCTTCTTCGCCGGGCAAACCCGCCTGCTTGAGAAGCTCGCGGTTCTCGATGAAATTGGCCTTGGTTACCTGCGCCTCGGCCAGTCAGCCACTACGCTTTCAGGCGGCGAGGCACAGCGCGTCAAGTTGGCGGCTCACCTTGCCCAGGTGCGCGCAGCCAACGCTAACGCCAAGCCATCGCAAGCCAGCCGCGTTCTTTACATCCTCGACGAGCCTACGACCGGACTCCACTTCGACGATGTTTCCAAACTCCTCACAGCATTCCGCAAACTCATTGATGGTGGCGGATCGCTCATTGTCATCGAGCACAATCTCGACGTCATAAAGTGTGCGGACTGGGTGATTGATCTGGGTCCAGAGGGTGGGGAAGGCGGCGGCCTGATCGTTGCCCAGGGTCCCCCCGAAGAGATAGCTGCCAACCTGCTCTCGTATACAGGCAAGTGGCTGGTACGCGTGCTGTAGCGCACCTCGATTGCTTCAGAGTCTATGAAAAGGTGGCCCTGATTTCGCGGGCGATGATCCTGCGCCGAACCTCGCAAATCGCAACCCCTGCCAGAATCGCGATAAACGGCAGGCAAGGGAAGTGATACCTGTCCTGTACCACAATCACCGCATGAAGCGCGGTAAAGTAAGCCCAAAGCACAAGGGGCACTGAAACGAAGACTACCCATATTCCGTGCTTGAGTATCACCAATACCGCCCCCGTCAATCCCAGCAGCAGTACGAGCCACCAATACGTATCGCTCAGCAGCTTAAGGCACCACACGGCTCTCTCACCATAGAGTTGCTGAAGCGCGGCCAGATTCCAGTGCACGCCGATCGTCTCGTGGTCATGAAGCCAATAGACCTTCTTGAATGTGCGAAGCGCAAAGCGCACCGGGTGCTCGCGAATATAGGCCTTTGCAATCTTGCCCAGATAAATATCCCGCTCCGCTTCCGGCATCTTGAGTGTGCTGTCAGGAACATCCTCTGTCCTTCCAGTGCCATCAGGATTGTTTCCCATCCACAGATTTGCCCCGCCATTGGTGGATATTAGTTCGAAGTGCCCGAAGATGTGTGTGTTACGCACGCTCCACGGCGCAATGGCCAGCGCCATCACCACCAAGGCAATTGCCGCACCCGCAATTGGCCATAGGTATTTGCGCTCGCGGTTGACCGTTATTGCATACAAAATGGCGGGCAAAAGCATTCCTGTGGGCCGGATATAGCACGTCGCAGCCGCAAAAATACCGATGAGGATTGCTCTCACCCACGGATTCAGCCTGCGTGTCTCCCATACCGCCAGTAAACTGACCAGCAGAAAATTGAAAATCAATTCGCTCGCCAGCACCGACGCAAATTCAATCTGAAGCGGCCAACATGCCGAGATATACCCGGCCACAATTGCAACCCTGCGGTCGAACCACCGCTCCGCCAGCACCATCGTCAGCCAAATGGTGCTGGCGGAGATTGCCAGATTAAAGACGACAATGGGAGTAAAGCTCGCCCCAAAAACGCGATAAATGATCGAATAGACGAACGAAGTGCCCACCGGCCAATAGGCGGTAGGAATACCGGGTGCCCAGTAGTAGCCATGGCCGCTCGCCAGACTCTGCGCCAGCAAGTTATACACATAGCTGTCCGATACAGGATGGACAGGCACCGCCAGGACCCACATGATGCGCAACAGAAAGGCCAGCGCCAGAACGGGGAGATACGAATCGCGTTTCCATTGCCAGCCGCCGGGCCACGGCGTTTTGAGCCCCATAAAAGTCATTCCTTCCAGATCATCCCCAAGCGGATGCAGCCGTCTGGAGGAAATCAGTCGCACCAGAGCAGCCAGATTAGCATGGCCGGCTCAAGACCGGAATGGCTTTGTTTTTCCATGCACATCTTTCGCAACCTATTACAATCTGATCTGCAAACCGCGCCACCCCAATCAGGATTTGCCATCCTACGCACAGATTGGATAAAAAGGATGGGACGATTACCCGCAATCCCACACGCACCCAAAAATTTAGACGCTTTCCAGGTGCTTGTTGCTGTGGCTTTATCGATTACTGAGGGGGACATTTCCACTTTGAACATTCCTGTTGGGTCCATCGGCTCTGAACAGCGGCCATTGCAGAGTAGCAACAAGGGCATTGCAGCTCCATTGGTTCCCGCGGGACGCATGTTGCCGTTCTTTCTGGTGACAGCCCTCTTCTTTCTGTGGGCTATTCCTAACAACTTGAATGACATTCTGATTCGTCAATTCATGAAGTCATTCGAGATAAACCGGCTCCAGGCAGGTTTGGTACAGTCTGCGTTTTACCTCGGCTACTTCCTGCTGGCGCTTCCCGCTGGACAGATCATGCGGCGTGCGGGCTACAAGGCTGGCATCCTTATTGGGCTGTGCCTTTACGGCGCAGGATGCATCCTCTTCTGGCCGGCGGCCCTAGTTGGACAATACTGGTTCTTCCTCACGGCGCTCTTCGTCATCGCCAGCGGGCTCGCATTTCTTGAGACCGCTGCCAGTTCGTTCATTGTGCAAATTGGACCGCTGGAGTCGGCCGAGCAGCGGCTCAATCTTTCACAGGCGTTCAATCCAGTCGGCAGTATCACGGCTCTGCTTGTGGGAGCGCGTTTCATCTTTTCCGGGGTCCAGCTGAACAAGACCCAGGTTTCGGTTTTACAGGCGGCAGGCAAATATCAGGACTATCTCCGGTCTGAGACACTGCGAGTGGTGGTGCCCTACATCGTTTTGGGGGCCATCGTGTTGTTCTGGGCGGTGCTTATTGCGCGCACGCCTTTCCCGCACCTCGGGCTGGACTACACCTCCCAGGAGGCTGCCGGAGATCACGGGCCAGCACTCTGGAAGAGGCGGCACTTTGTTTTTGCTGTACTGGCGCAGTTCCTTTATGTGGGTGCGCAGGTCAGTGCGTGGAGCTATATGATTCCCTACGTTCTGGCTTATACCAAAACCGAAGAACGCAGCGCAGGTTACTTGCTGACTGGCGCGCTTGTGTCATTTACCGTGGGCAGGTTTACATCTACGTGGCTCTTGAAGTTTGTACCCGCCTCGCGGCTTCTTGGTATCTTTGCAGCGATTAACGCGGTCATCTGTGCCGTTGCTGTGCTTCGACCGGGATGGTTGGGTGTCGGCTGCCTAATCGCAAACAGCTTCTTCATGTCCATGATGTACCCCACTATCTTTGCGTTGGGGGTAAAGGGATTGGGAGCGCGCACCAAGACCGGAGGAGCATGCATTGTGATGTCGATTGTAGGCGGCGCCGCGATCACGCCCATCATGGGCAAGGTCGCCGACATGATGGGCGTATCGTTTGGCTATTTGGTGCCTGCGGTCTGTTTTGTCGGAGTTGCGCTCTATGCCTGGCTGGGCTCAAAGCCTGAGGCGGAAGAACTGATGGCCTAGTTGAAGTTTCGTCGGAACTGACCATTTTCGGCCTTGCCCAGGTTCATCGGTCAAGGTCGCAAATGGTCGGGCGAATGTCTGCTCCAACAGCGTCTACTCCGCAACCACCGGATTGGTCAGCGACCCCACACCCTGTACAGTCACGGTGACCGTATCTCCCGGCTTCAGCCAGCGTTGCGGTGTCCGGCCCATTCCCACGCCAGAAGGCGTTCCCGTTGAAACAACATCGCCTGGCAGCAGAGGCGTGATTGACGAGATGTACTCAACCAGCTCGGGAACCCTGAAGATCAGCTCGTTCGTGTTCGAGTTCTGCAGAACTTCGCCGTCGATGCTCAGGCCAATTGCCAGTTCATGCGGGTCCGCAATTTCATCGATGGTCACAATCGCCGGTCCCATTGGGCAGAATGTCGGAAAGCTCTTGCCCAGCGACCACTGTGAAGTGGAAAGCTGCACATCGCGCGCGCTTACATCATTGATGATCGTGTAGCCATACACATGCTCCCGCCAAGCTGAAGCTGGAATCCTATAACCGCCCTTGCCCACCACAAAGGCAATCTCCGCCTCATAGTCTGGCTGGGTCGAGTTTTTTGGCAGCACAATGTTGTCGCCCGGCCCGATAATCGCCGTTGTCATCTTGAAAAACACCACCGGCACCTTCGGCAGCGCCATCTTCGATTCAATCGCATGCTCCCGGTAATTCAGCCCAATGGCAAACACCCGAGGGGGGCTCAGCAGCGGTGCATGCAGCTTGATCTCGCTCAGCTTGTAGGTCGGATAGGCTCCCGGTTTATCAATCGCAGTCATGCCTGCGCTCATAACCGCAAGAGCATTGGCGTAGCCTGCAGCCTTCAGATCCACCACCAGGGCGGCTTCTTGAATCAACGCGCCAGGCCTCACATCGCCACCAGACACAGAAAAAGATACGAGCTTCATTGAGATCTCCAGTATGAAATGCGCAAATATCCTTGCGCGTTACGCGGCCGTCCAACCACCGTCAATTGTCATCAGCGAGCCGGTTACAAACTCCGCTTCGTCCGATGCCAGGTACCGCACCAGCGACGCGACCTCGTCCGGCCGTCCCAGCCGTCCAACCGGCTGCCGCGCACGCAGTTCGGCGCGCATCTCGTCTTTGTTGTCCTTGTGGAACTTCTCCAGGTACCCCTCTACAAAAGGAGTCTGCACGGTACCGGGGCAAACCGCGTTCACACGCAGGGTCTTCGGGTACTCTACAGCCAACTGCCGCGTCATGCAGACAACCGCCCCCTTGCTCATGCAGTAAGCAAAACGCTGCTTGATCCCCACCAGCCCAGAAACCGAGGCGATATTCACGATTGCACCCTTGGCTTCATGATGCTCCGTGGCAGCAAACAGAAGTGGCAAAAACGCTCGTGTCACCAGGTAGACTGAGCGAACATTGACGTTCAGTAGCCGGTCAAAGTCCTCCGGCTCTGTGGTTTCAATCGAGCCAACATGGCCAATGCCTGCGTTATTCACCAGAATGTCCAGCCGCTCCAGCCGCGCCGCCGCGGCGGCAATCGAGCCGACGCTGGTCACGTCCATATGAAGCGCCTGTGCAGAGCCAACTTCGTTCGCCAGCGCCTCGGCCGCAGTCACGTTGATGTCCGCAATCCACACAAAAGCCCCGGCGCGGACCAGTTCTTTCACGGTAGCTTCGCCGATTCCGCTAGCGCCGCCCGTAACCAGTGCATGGCGGCCGTCGAGACGAAAACCGTGGTCTTGATTTGAAGCAGAAACGGGAGCAGTAAAAGCAGGATCTGTCATGAGAGTGCGCTCAATGGAACATAGGTTGTGTTCGTTGTCTGGCAGCAATATGGGCGCGGCATGAGCCGCGCCCCACAGTACATACTGGCTCGCGGCTAAACTACTGCTTCCGCACTTCGGCAAAAATCTTCAAGTACGCCTTGGCGGTCTCGGTGATCACTTCCGGATGCCCGTCTTCAATAGCCTTCAGGTTCACCAAGTCGCTGCCCACGCCCAGTGCGCGTGCCCCGGCCTCCAAAAAGCTCTTGGCCGTCGATACTGTTACGCCGCCAGTGGGGATGATCTTCAGGAACGGAAACGGAGCCAGCAGTGCTTTCAGGTAAGGTGCACCGCCCATGGCCGAGCACGGGAATATCTTCACGTAGTCCGCGCCTGCGTTCCATGCTGTCAGGGCCTCGGTCGGGGTGAGCGAACCGGGGCAGCTGACTTTGCCGTTCTTCTTGGTGGTCGCAATTACTTCCAGGCTCAGGCAGGGGCTCACAACAAACTCCGCGCCTGCATCTATGGTCGCCTGGCACTGCTCAGCAGTTGTTACGGTACCGGAACCCAGCAGCAGTTCGTTGCCGTACTCCTTCTTCAGTTGCTTCAGCAAGTCCACCGCACCGGGTACGGTCATCGTCACTTCCACCACATTTACGCCGCCTGCAAGCATGGCCTTTACTACGGCCATAGCTTGGGCAGCATTCTTTGCGCGCAGTACGGGAATCAGTCCTACGCGTTCAATCGTTTCCTGCGTTGTTTCAGACATGTTTTTCCTCTATTCAGTTGGACCAGCTGGCAAACCGCCCTAACGGGCAATGCGCGCAGACCCACCTTTGATAATGCGTTCAACTTCAGCCAGCGAAGCCATGCTGGTATCCCCCGGAGTGGTCATTGCCAGTGCGCCATGTGCGACGCCGCACTTCACCGCCCACTCGATTCCCCTGCCGGCCAGCAGTCCGTAAACGAGGCCGGAGGCAAAGCTGTCTCCGCCGCCAACACGGTCAAAGATGTCGATGTCGCGCTGCGGTACGTGGACAATCTTGTCCTCGTAGAGCGCAATCGCACCCCAGCCGTTGCTGGTCGCACTGTGTACCGAACGCAGCGTGCTGGCAATCAGCTTAAGGTTTGGATAGAGGGAAGCCACCTCGCGCAGCATCTCTTCATAGCCGGCGATGGGCAGCTCGTCAAAGTCCTCGCTAACGCCCTTGATCTTCACGCCCAGCATTGCCGAAAAGTCTTCCTCGTTGCCCAGCAGCAGATCAACCTTGCGGACAATCTCGCGGTTCACCTCCTGTGCCTTAGCCTTGCCGCCAATCGCCTTCCATAGTGAATCGCGGAAGTTCAGGTCGTAGGAGACCGGAGTGCCATATTTGCGGGCTGCGTCCATCGCCTCCTCGGCCACCTGTGCCGTTGAGGCTGAAAGCGCCGCAAAAATACCCCCGGTATGGAACCAACGTGAGCCGTTGGTGGGCCCAAAGATGGCTTCCCAGTCAAAATCGCCAGATTTGATCTGGCTCACGGCGGTATTGCCGCGGTCTGAGCAGCCAGCCGCCGCACGCACGCCATAGCCGCGTTCGGTAAAGTTCAGGCCGTTGCGCACCGTGCGTCCCACGCCGTCGTAGGGAACCCACTTCAGCAGGGAAGTATCCACCCCGCCTTGCAGAACAAAGTCCTCCACCAGCCGCCCTACAGGGTTCTCGGCCAGTGCTGTTGCAATTGCGGTTCGCAGCCCAAAACAGCGCCGAAGGCCGCGTGCCACGTTGTATTCGCCGCCACCCTCCCACACTTGAAACTGCCGTGTGGTGTGTATGCGGCTCTCGCCGGGATCAAGACGAAGCATCACTTCGCCCAGGCTAAGGCAGTCCCAGCGCCGTGAAGAATCGGGAACAGATATCGTATTCATAGTCACAAATAATCTATCGCATTCAGCCATTGCCAGTCAGTGACCGATTCAAGGTGCGGGACGGTCGCTCAGGCTGTTAATGTTCCAGATACTGAAAAATCTGGTATCTTTCGCTTCTCCGCCGGCTGAGTGGATAGGCGGCCATAGTCAGGCCGTCCGCCAGCGGCTCAACGCCAGGACATTGAACTTCTTAGAAAGGCATCTGGTCATGCAGTACAGTCTGCTCGGCAAAACAGGGTTGAACGTGTCCAGGCTCAGCTTTGGCGCATCGTCGCTCGGGGGCGTATTCCGTCCCGTAGATGAGGCTGAAGCTATCGCGGCCGTACATACCGCCCTGGATTGCGGCATCAATTATTTCGACGTAGCGCCCGCCTACGGCGCGACACTCTCCGAAACGGTTCTCGGGAAGGCCCTCCGTGGCATCTCCCGCGATCGCTATTTCCTGTCCACAAAAGTCGGCAAATATACCGCGCCCGGCGGGTATGGCAACGACCATCTGGACTACTCACGAGAGCGTATCCGAGCCTCTCTGGATGAAAGCGCCGGTCGCCTTGGCGTCGAGTATTTTGATATCGTTCACATCCACGACATTGAATATCAGGATCGGAAGCATACCGAATGGGCTCTCACTGAGGGCTATGAGACACTTCAGGAGTTGAAGAGCGAGGGCCGCATTGGAAACGTCAGTTTCGGCATCTATCCAATGGATCTGTGGAAGCGCATCTTCATATCTCTCGATATTGACGCAGCTCTGGTCCATAACCACTACTGCCTCAATGACACTCAGTTACTCGACCTGCTCCCCATCGCCGAACAGAGGGGAATTGGCGTTGTGAATGGCTCGCCATTTGCCTCCGGCTTGCTCACCGAGCGCGGCGCCGCTGCATGGCACCCGGCCAGTTCTGAAGACCAAAGCTATTTTCGCGCAGCTGCTGATTTCTGCCGGGGTCAGGGGACCTCAATCTGCCGCTTGGCCCTGCAGTTCTCAAGCCAGAATCCGCGGATACCCACCACCCTGTTCAGTAGCGCCAGCCCACAATCGGTTCGTCGCAACGTCGAGAGCCATGAAGAGCGATGCGATATGAATCTGGTGGCCGAGGTGCGAAAGATTCTTGAGCCTGTTCTGAACAAGGAGTGGAACTACTAGCTGGTCCTCAAACGCCATTACTACCAAAGGAGTGAAAACTGATGCGATTCTCTTTGTCCATGCTCACCACCGCCATCGCACTTCCGGCGCTCGCGCTTTTAACCCGCAACCGCCCGCCAACTCAGCGGATTGGCATGGTGATCGGCATCCATCCTGACAAAATCAGCGCCTATGAGGCTCTCCACGCCGCCTCCAACTCCGGTGTGCGAGACCTGCTTGTCAAATACAACATGCACAACTTCTCCATCTATATGCATAAACTTGAAAATGACCACTACTACCTGTTTGGCTACTATGAGTACACTGGCAGTGATTACAAGGCAGACATGGAGAAACTCAACGCCGAACCCCGCAATCAGCAATAGTTGAGCATGACAGACCCCATGCAGATTCCCATGCCCGGGGAGTCATCGTGGTCAATCATGCGCGAGGTGTACTTCAATCTATGAGGAAATTTGCATGAGCCAGCAACTCTTTGATTTAAGCGGAAGGGTCGCCGTAGTTACTGGCGGCACCACTGGCCTGGGTCGCGAAATCGCGCTTGGCCTCGCTGATGCCGGAGCCGACGTAGTCCCCAGTTCACGCCGCCAGCAGCAGGTGGATGAGGCCGCCACGAAGATTGAGGCGCTAGGCCGGGGCTCGTTGCGCATCCCGTGCGACGTGCTTGACCGTCCATCTCTCCAGCGCCTTCACGATGCCGTACTGGCGGAGTTTGGCAAGGTCGATATCCTCGTCAACGCCGCCGGCATCACTCACAAATTGCCTACGCTTGAAGTGGACGAGGCCGAGTGGTCGCGAGTCATCGAAACCAACCTCACCGGAACCATGCGCGCCTGCCAGATATTCGGCGCCACCATGTCCCGTGCGGGCTATGGACGCATCATCAACATCGCCTCAATCGCCGCATTCAGGGGCTTCTATCGCGTCGCGGCTTATGCCGCCAGCAAGAGCGCGGTGGCTTCGCTCACCAAGACGCTGGCCATTGAACTGGCCGAGACCGGCGTGAATGTAAACGCCCTCGCTCCCGGCGTCTTTCCAACCCCGCTCAACACAGCGATGATTATGGGTACGCCGCGCGGCGAAGAGATTCTGCTGCGCACGCCCATGCACCGCTTCGGCGATCCGCACGAGTTGGTTGGACCGGCAATCTTTCTATCCTCAGCGGCGGCCTCTTTCGTCTCTGGAGAAGTAATCGCGGTCGATGGCGGATTCCTGGCCAGCGGCGTCAACTGTTAAGAACGAATCTGCTGGAGTGAGGAAACAATGCAAGCAAGAATGCTAGGGACGACGCTTGGCCGTGGGTTATGGGTTGCAATGCTTGGAACTGCCGTTGCCTGCGCCGCGCAAGCGCCCGGCAAAGGGCTCAGCGTAAAAGTGCGTTATGAGAATTCCATCCAAAATGGAAGCACCCCAGAGCTTCTCTACTGGTTTGTAACGCCGAAGACGCTTGCGCCGGAGCATTACAAGCGCGACATCCAGCACATTGCGCACGACACCGAATTCGGCTTTCCCTTCCTAACCGCTCGCGAGGGCGTTGACTTCCTCAACAGCAAGGCTGCGCATGATGCCGTTGCGGGCATTGTCAAAGAGGGCCACCAGAATGGCCTCCGGATAGGCGCCACACTGGTGCTTGGAGACGGCGGTGTTGCAAAAAGTTCCGTTGCCGACGACGAGCAGACTGTCATCGCGGATGCCGACGGATTGCTGGATGCACAGGGCCACGGCACCGTCGAGGCTTCTGACAAGCTCAGGTCTCAGTTGCCCGTTAAGACTGAACTGCTGCGGGCCTGGGTCTTCCGCAAGACCGCGCCCGGCGAGTACGACCCCGCCTCGCTGACAGATGTAACCGATCGCGTAAAAGCTGTGGTTTCGCATCCCGGCACGCTATCTGTCTCGCTTGACCTCGGTCCGCAGTACGCTGGCGATACTGCCTTTGTTCTTTCCACCAACTGGTATGGCGCAATCGATCTCTTCAGTGCTGCCTTTGGGCATTGGGTCCATCAGGCCATCGATCAGTATCGCGACGTCCCCTTTGACGGCACGGCGCTCGACGAGTTCGGTTACATTCGAATTCCCATGAAGCCTTCAGTACCCTGGCGCGGCCACTTTGCCGGCCATGCCTTCAGCGCCCGCTTTGAGCAATCCACCGGCATGTCGCTCAGCCGGGCGCTCCTTGATGCGCGCTATGCTCCCGCCAACCATCCAGAGGTTCGCATCCGCGCTATCAACCAGTACTGGGACTTCTTTCGCAAAGGCCCGCTCGGCGTCGAAAATGAATTCTTCAACTACTCTCGCCAGGTATTCGGCAGCAAAAACCTCGCCGGAATTCACGATACCTTTCACAATCACCTCACCAACGACGAAGCCTGGGCAACAGGCCTGAACTGGTGGGCCATCCCACGCCAGTATGGCATGAGCGACGAGGACCTCTCTCTTCCCTTGCGTATGGGCCTGCTGGTCTCGCATCCCGGCAACTTCATGTACGACCAGTTCTATGGACCTGACATTCATCGCTTCGCAGTCAAGGCAATGAACGATGCCCGCTTTGACGCTCGCCTCCATTACCACGGCTATAACGACACCGGCCGTTGGGGTGTCGATCTCTCCACGGAGCCGTTTCTCAAGGAAATGAATCCGGTTGAACACAAGATCAGGCTTCTCAATCGCTTCAATCCCGCCGCGCCTGAGCTTCCGCTCCTCGTCGTCTTCGGTATGCCGTCGCTGCTTAACTGGTATCCGGATGAGAAGGCGCGCAACGAATTCGATCTGAATGCCTCTCTGCAAATTGAAGAGAAAGTCATTGCAGTATGGGAAGCAGGTTATCGCTGCGCCGTCGTTCCCAGTGACCTCATCGATAACGGCTCGCTCAAGCTCGACGCGAAAAACCGCCCGGTTATCAACGGGCACACCTTCAGCGCCGTTCTCTATCTCTATCCCCAATATGCCAAGGCCAGCACGCTCGCCTTTCTCGATCAGTACACCCAGCACGGAGGCGCTCTCATGCTTGAAGGCGATGCTACGCGCGACTTCAATGGCAAGCCCGTCGCAGCCACCTTTGAGAAGATCGCAGCCCGCGCCCGCGCCAAGGGATTCAGCGTAGACAAGCTCTCGCAACTCGGCATTCACCAATCCTCGCTCCGGGACACCGGCGGTGAACTGGAAGACGGCAGCATTATCCTCACCGACCTCGGTTCAATTGAGACAAACCAACCCAAACCGTTTTCTGTTCAGGTCAACGGCCACACCTTCGGCGGGACGTATGTCGGCGTTTTCGCTCTCAAGGCCACAGCCAGCGGCGGCATCCAAAAACTTGCATGCGGTGGTTGCGGCACGCTGTCCAGGGACGGCCACGAACTCCTGCGCCTCCGCGACGCCGCCGACATTCTCCTTACCCAAACCGCCCCCGGCGCTTACAATGCCGTGATTGTGGGCGAAGAGAACAGTAACGCTCTCACGCTGCGGCGATGAGACGCCAGCAGAGCGGGCCGTGATGTAGACTGGCACGCGGAGAGGTTTCCTCAGCAGCTATTTCACAAGGCGTAAGTATGCGTTTCGACGCACAAGGAGAACTGGACAATGGCAGTATCGCGAAAGTTGCGTATGGGCATGGTCGGCGGTGGTCCCGGAGCCTTCATCGGTCCCGTGCATCGGCTTGCCGCAGAGATGGACGGCAAAATCCAGATGGTTGCCGGGGCTTTTTCCCAATCCCCTGAGCGTTCCCGCATAGCCGGTGAAAAGTTCGGAATTGACCCGGCTCGCGCTTATGCCGACTACCGGCAGATGATCGAATCCGAACTCAAGCGGCCCGACCCCATCGACTTTGTGGTCATCACCACGCCCAACCACCTCCATCTGCCCATCGCCCTAGCGGCCATCGAGGCGGGACTTCCTGTGATGAGCGACAAGCCTGCAACCGCTACCTACGCCGAGGCACAGGCGCTTGAAGCTGCGGTCCTTAAATCAGGCCTGCCCTACGGTCTCACCCACACCTATGCCGGTTATGCCATGGTCCGCGAAGCGCGTCATCTCTGTGCCAGTGGCCGCCTGGGGAAGATCCGAAAGGTTGCCGTAGAGTATTTTCAGGGATGGATGGCAAAAGACATTGAGAATACCGGCCACAAGCAAGCCGCCTGGCGCGCAGACCCCGCGCAGAACGGGCAGGGCGGAGCCATCGGCGATATCGGCACTCACGCCTTCCACCTGCTGGAGTATATCTCTGGACTGCAAGTCACCTCCATCAATGCCACTCTGCGTTCCGTTGTTGAAGGTCGCCGGCTTGACGACGATTGCAACGCCTTCGTGCGCCTCAGCAACGGAGCCGCCGGCACCCTGGCCTGTTCGCAGGTTGCAGTGGGCGAACTCAACGAGATGCAAATGCGCATCTATGGAGAAACCGGTTCCATCAGTTGGCGTCAGCAAGACCCCAACCGTCTCATCGTCAAATCGCTGGATGGTCCAGAAGAGGTTTACCACGCTGCCGCGGGATACCTTGGCGCCGATGCTCTCGCCGTCGCCCGTGTCCCGGCAGGCCATCCCGAGGGCTATCTTGAAGCCTTCGCCGTTCTCTACCGCGAGTATGCTGAGGCACTCGTCGCATGGCAACAGGGCAACGCCAATTCGCTACCACCCACACTCCCCGGCATAGTTGCCGGTGTCCGCGGCATGAGGTTCATTGACCGCGTCATCGAGAGCAACCGCAAAGAAGCCTGGGTAGATTTCTAGGTGGGGTCAATCAAGCTGAAGCACAGAAAAGGATAGATCAGGAGAAATTTCATGAAAACCATCAAAGGCCCCGGAATCTTCCTGGCCCAGTTCGCTGGAGACACCGCACCCTTCAATACTCTTGAAGGCATGGCGAAGTGGGCCGCGGGTTTAGGCTTCGTCGGTATACAGATTCCCAGTTGGGACAGTCGCCTCTTCAATCTCAAACTAGCCGCTGAGAGTCAGGCCTATTGTGACGACATTCTCGCCATCACCGCGCAAGCGGGCGTTGCCGTCACCGAACTCTCCACTCACCTCCAGGGCCAGTTGGTTGCCAGCCACGCTGCCTTTGACGTGCTCCTCGGTGGCTTCGCACCCCCTGAGTTGTCAGGCGATTTGAAGGCGCGCCAAGCCTGGGCTGTCCAGCAGTTGGGCTTTGCTGCCAAGGCCAGCCGTAACCTCCACCTCACCGCGCATGCAACATTCTCCGGCGCGTTGGCTTGGCCCTTCTTCTATCCCTGGCCGCAGCGTCCCGCGGGCCTCATCGACGAAGCCTTCAAGGAACTTGGTGCGCGCTGGCTCCCAATTCTGCAGCAATTCGATGAAGCGGGTGTGGACCTCTGCTACGAACTCCACCCCGGCGAAGACCTCCACGATGGAGTCACCTTCGAGCGTTTCCTCTCCGTCGTCGGCAATCATCCCCGCGCCAACATTCTCTACGACCCCAGCCACATGGTTCTGCAGCAACTGGACTATCTGGCCTTCCTCGACATCTATCACGAGCGTGTTCGCGCCTTCCATGTTAAAGACGCGGAGTTTCGTCCCAACGGTCGCTCCGGCGTCTACGGCGGTTATCAGGACTGGATTGATCGCCCCGGACGATTCCGTTCCCTCGGCGACGGCCAAATCGACTTCAGCCAGATATTCAGCAAGCTGGCGCAGTACGACTATCCTGGCTGGGCTGTTCTCGAGTGGGAGTGCTGCCTCAAGCATCCTGAAGACGGCGCGGCAGAAGGCGCAATTATCATCCGCAACAACATTATTCGCGTTACGGAACGCGCCTTCGACGACTTCGCCGGTGGCGCAGCCGACACGCTCACCAACCGCAAGATCCTCGGCATCTAGGCCAGCTTATCCTGACTCAGGCTCCATCCTTTTCACAGGCTCATCATGAAAAGGATGGAGCCTGAGTCAAGCATCCTTCCGCAAGCTACTCAGCTGGCATTACAAACAACTGATTATCGCTCACCGGCTGCGCGCCCTTCGAATCCAGTTCCACCGCACCGGCAGCTGCCAGCGTAATCTTCCCCGCAAACGGCCTATTCACCTGAACCTGCGTCGGCCTGTCTCCAGCGTTCATCAACGCCGCGTGCCCTTCATGCAGGCGAATCAACAACTCCGCCGGTCCGTCGGTCGTGAACTCCAGTCCCTTGCCCGCATAGGACAAAACATCCCATCCGCCCACCAGCACATCCTGCTTGCCCGCCGCCCGCCGCACTACCAGCCCGTTGCAGTCAGCCTCAACCTTTCCCGCCAGTTCTGAATCGAGTGAGAAACTTTTTGCGCCCCCATACTTTACCAAGGCCACTTCCGCGTCTTCCTTTGCCGTATGGATGCGCTGTCCCCACACACCCTTCGTCACAATCGCAATCGGCGCGGCGCTGAACTTCGGCACCACTCCCTTGAACGGATACAAGAAGGTCGCAAAGACCGCCGGTGCCTCCTGCTCCTTGGTGAAGTTCACTGTCGGCACGTCCCACTTAATATCCGGCGCACCGTGCTCCCCTTGAATCACAGCTACCTTCATATGCTCGCGCTCCAGCGGATAAAGACAAATCTGCACGTCGCCCTTGTTCTGGCTGAACGCCGCTTGCGTCTTCTCGTCAATGCGGACCGCCGGTGAGTCCACGTTGAAGTGTGAGTCCATCACGTGCGTTCCAGTACCATCCACCGTGTCTAGCAGCAACGCATAGTAGGGCCGCAGATAGAGCACACGCCGCGTATGAGTCACCGAGTGGTCTACCGCGCCCACCCAACTCTCGGGCGCATATTGGACGGCTGGGTTGTACACATTCGTTTGGTAACCGCCGTCATAGGTCCCTGCCGAATAGTCGAATAGAGTTGTTGTTACCCACGGGTTGTGCATCGGCTCCGTCACAGGCGCAATGTCCTCAGGCCTGTGCTGCCATTTGCCATCCACGGTAATCGTGTTGTGCGATGCAGTCCCGCGAATAAACCGCCGCCAATCCGAGTGGTCGTACATTCCTGTCCCCGGTTCCAGAAGCAGCATCTTGCCGTAGTCCTTCATCACCACTTGCAACATATCCTGGTGCTCATGCCCGCTTCCTGTCGGTCCTGCCCTGAAAAACAGGAACAGGTTGTCCGCCTTCCACCCACCTCGCATCGTGTAAAAGCCCGCATACGGCAGCATCGTTGAATCCGGAAGCCCCTTGCCCTGCTTCCCGCCAGACACGGCCCACGCGAGTAGGGAGTCGTCAGCAAGCTCCAGCCCCTGCTTCGCCGCGGCAACAGCATCCAGCGGCCCTGAGTCATTGGTCGCCACGTCGTGCCCACTCTGGTCCATCACCGTGACAACCGCGCGATACATTGACATCAGTGTCGTCAGCAGCTTTTCCGGTACATCGACATGATTCAGCTTGGCCAGCATCAGTGGACCCCTGAAGCCCTCCACCGTAACCATGTGATAGTTTGGCGTCAGCTCAATCTCGAATCCGTCCGGCGGAACCATGCGTCCAAGTTCCATCGCCATGCGGTCGGTCACCAGCTTGCGCAGCCGCTCAGAATCCTTCAGCTCAGGAAACAGAACCGCGATCGTATACAAGCCGGACAACTCCGTAGCCACCCAGTTACCTGTCCGCCGCGGATCGCGAAACCCGCCTTCGAAAAGGATTGCGTGGTCCCGCATCTCCTTCAGATAAATCCACTGCGCTTCGGGCGTGAACGACGGGCTGTTCAGCATGTGATAGTAGGCATACGGCCACGACTCATCCATCCGTATAGCGCTGTCCAGCGTGCGCCATAGGGACGGCTTGTTCGCTGGTACCGCGGCAGTCCGTGGATTCTTCGCGGCAAAGTCCTCTAACTCCGCCACCCACTCCCGCGCGTACTTTTCATCGTGCGTCTTCCAGTAAGCATCCGCCAGTTGTTCCCAGAACTGTGTCCTGCTGATCACGCACCATGTCCACTCCATTGAGAAAAGCGGATTGTGCGCATCCACAGGGTTATAGGTCCAATCGAAATCGGCTCCCATATCCCCTTCATGCGGAAAGAAACCATAAAACGTGTTGCGAATATGATGCTGAATCAGCTCATCGCCAATCGCATCATCCGCTTCACTGGCCTGCAACGGCATAGTCGACGGCATCACCAGCCACTTGGCCTGGCTCGCAGTCCGCCGGTATTCAAGATATGCGCGCTTAGCTGCCTCAAGATCCTTGCTCTCGACAGCGGCCTTCACCTTCTCCATGCCCGGCAGGTCCAGATTCAGGTCTGCAACCATCTCAGCATCGCTCGTTGAAGGCCCGGGCTGCGCGCCTGATCCTGTAATAGGTTGTGCATAAGCCCCGGACGCGCCCGCGCAAAATAGAGACGCGCAAAACGCAATTGCTATAGAAGCCAGTGAAAGTGAAGGGAAGGGAATCGATGTTCTCAAGCTAAAGTTCATGCCACACCTCTAATTTCCAAAGCCATCCAAATGCAATTGGTCAGCGCCAAATATGCCTATTCGGAGTCGCTGGCAGGTTACGAGCCCCACCTGAACCATGTCAACAATGCATCCATGGCTCAACTTCCATGTTCAAGCTCTGCACTGTCTCCCACAGGTGAGGCAACTCTGCCCGGAGCCACAATCCCATACTTCAAGTCGAGAAAACTCTGTAAATCATCTGGCAGCAGCGCAGCCAACTCCTGCCACGTCATCACCTTTAACCTCACCCGCAACGCGGCGCTCTTCATCGCTGCCATCACCTTAAACCACGCCTCCCGCAGATCTGGTCGCCGCTCGTCATGCACCATGCAAAAGTCGCACTCCGTCGCATAAGCCGCTAGTACATTGCGTATCAGTTGATAGCTCGCATAACCTCTCGCCCCCGTTTCGCTTGCATACTCGTTCGCAGTTTGCACCGGCGTCATCCCGCGCTCGCCTTGTGCTGCGTCCATCAGGCTCTCAAACTCCTGAGAGTAGTTCTCGGGGAATTCACTGGCTTCCATCCGCCTCTTTGGTGCCAGTACAACCCTTGGCAGCAACTCCCGCTCAAACACCACATCGAAATCCCGGTAGGCCGCCACTATCCCTGTTTCGCGCGACTGGAAGTCACCCTCCGTCAGCTTGGCTTCCACCAGCAGCGATCCCAGCCGCATATCCACTTCAGTGCGATCAAATCGACCATTGGCCAGGGGCACGCACGCCTTCCACCCAAACATCGGCGCGGCATCGCCCTCAACGCCAAGCGCTCTGCGCACCGACGCTGAATCCGCAACCCCTGGCGCGCAAAACACATTCATCAACAGCGCATCCGAACTCATGGACGAGTCCAACTCCCGCCAGCGTCGCTCCGCATTTGGCAGCGATCGCGCCCCCTGTGCATGCACTTTGTCTAATCGCCTCATCCACTCCGGCCGCGCCATCATTGCCGCATATGACGCGTCGAAGAAGTTTCCGTGCCGCCCATCTTCCGGTGGATAAACAACTACCGGCTGGCTCCCGTAACTCTCCACATGCGCCCGCCCACGCGCCCACTGCTGGCCGCGCAGCCCAATCTCCTGCCGTAGTTGCGCCGCATACCAACTCGTCTTCGCAGTTCTATTCATCGCATATTAACGAATGTAACTTTGTTGAAACAATCTTGCAGCATGGATTTTACATTCGCTTGCTAATTTTGAACGAAGCACCCATTTTCATTCATTCGGGTTCTCGAAAACCCTGCACTATTCAAATTTTGGAGGATCGATTTGACACACACTATTGCAAGCGTGCGGAAGGGGCTTTTTGCCTTGGCACTTTCGCTTCTCGTACTCTGCACGGCAATCACTTCATATGCACAGACCTCAGCTTCAGTACTCACCGGTACGATTCTCGACGTTCAGGGCAAAGCGGTAACCAATGCTGCCATTACAGCCAGGAACAATGCTACTGGCTTTACGGTAGCTGGCCATACTGACGCCAGCGGGCACTATTCAATCGATGCGCTTCCCGCCGGGACATACACGGTAGAAGCTGTCGCCGGAGGATTCGCCCCGAGTACGCAGAACGCTGTTGTGCTTACCCCTGGACAAATGCAGTATGTCGCTTTCACCATGGGTGTCGGTTCGCTCACAACCCAGGTCACAGTAAACGCTGGCATTGATTCCATCGCCGCAGAAACCGCCATTAGCGGCGGATTTATTGAAGAGCGCTCGGCCCGTTCGCTGGTTTCGAATACATATATTGAGAATTTCACCTCGCCGATCGCCGACTACGGCGAAATTGTCCAGATCGTTCCCGGAGCATTCACCATCAGCGCCAACGGCGTCGGCCTGGGACAGAGCAAGACCTACTTTCGCGGCTTTCCAGACGGCAACTTCGATATAGATTTTGACGGGATTCCCTTCTACGACACCAACTCGCCAACACATCACTCTTGGGCCTTTTTCCCCTCTCAGTGGGTTGGCGGGGTAGACTTCGACCGTAGTCCCGGTTCAGCCTCAACCACCGGGCCCACGCCCTTCGGTGGTTCTATCCATCTCCTTTCCAAGCCACTTACAGGTGAATTCGATCTCCGCGGCGCCGTTTCATACGGTACATGGAATACCAAGCTTTTTGACGGTGCTTTCAATTCCGGCAGCTTCGGAGTGTTTGGCGGCGCCAAAAAGTCGAATCTCTTCATCGACGTGCATCGCATGAGTTCAGACGGTTACCAGACCTTCAACTACAACTCGCGCAACGCCGGTTCGCTCCTCTACCAATACCAGTTCTCTCCCAAGACCGTGCTCACCGGCTTCAGCGGTGTCATCCAGCTCAACTCCAACGCGCCGGGCTTCAACCAGACCCGCTGCCAGTCATACGGTCCGTCCCCGGTTGGCGCAGCCAATGCCTATACCTGCACCGGCACACTGGCTCCATTCGCCGGGTCGGGCATCAAGTTCCTGTTGACCAATAACTCTGACCCCGTCAACTGGCTTGACTACCAGTACAACACCTACCATGTGCCTACCGACTTTGAGTACGTTGGCCTCAAGACTGAATTTGGCAAGAGCTGGTACATGGAAGTAAAACCGTATACCTACAACTACGACAACGCAGAACTGTTCACCAACGCCTCGCCCATCACAGAAGCTACCACAGTCAACGGCTCCACTACATACAATGGCGTCAAAATCGCTCCTTGCAATGTTCAGGTCTCGGGCATCCTCCCCTGCGGCGTTGACAAGTACAACAGCTATCGCAAGTTCGGTGAAACGCTGGTTGTCACGCAGACCTCGCATCTTGGCGTCTTCCGCACTGGCCTTTGGTATGACTGGGCGCGGACTGACAGGCACCAGTACCCCAGCGATCCGTTGAACAAGTGGACCGATCAACCTCTGTCGAACTTCGCAGAGCAGTTCTGGACCAACTCTTATCAGCCCTATGCCGAGTATGAGTTCCACGTAACGCCGAAGTTCAACGTCACTGCCGGAACCAAATTCGCCGCTTACACCTACAACGTGTTGCACCACGCTGACGACGGCAAGACAGTGGGCAACCTGTGCCCACTCGGACAGACCTCGAACTGCCCAACTACCGCCACGGATACAGGCAGCTACACTGCCTGGCTGCCCTCGCTCGATGCCAACTATCGCATTCAGCCCAATTGGTCGGTCTATGGCCAGGCATCTACTGGCAGCATCGTGCCCCCCAGCAACGTCTATGACTTCAACCACACTCCTTCCGTGGCCGTCCCCACTCCAGGCCTCCTCACTCCGCCCAAACAGCAGAAGTCCACTACCTACCAGGTGGGTACCGTATATAAGGGAAACAAGGTCACGCTCGATGCGGATGCGTACCACATCCGTTTCCAGAACAGTTACTCCAGCGTCATCGACCCTACAACCACGGAGACGGTCAACTTCCTGCAACCCAGTTCCATCACCAAGGGCATTGAGTTTGAAGGCACGTTTGTCGTTGCAACCGGCCTGAATCTGTACCTCAACGCAAGCGCTTCCAATGCCAACTACACGGGTACTCTGAATGCCGGAACAGCCGCAGCTCCTTACTCTCAAAAGGCGCCTGATGGCCTGTGGATTGCGCAAACCCCCACAGATACTGAGTTCCAGGGCCTCACCTATCAGAGCCGAGGCTTGGACCTTGGCGTCTTTAACAAGCGTGTCGGCGAGGAACGAGTTGACAACAAGGCCTACCACAATCAAGCCATCATCGCCCCGTTTAGCACTGTCGATGGCTACGTCAACTACACTATCCGGAATCATTCCATCTTTGACCAGACCAAGATTCGACTCAGTGGAGTCAATCTACTTGATGCCCACAACCTGCAAACCCTCACACTGGCCACGAAAGCAACTCCGGCCACTTTTGTAGGCACAAACGGAACCACATACACGGATCAGTTCATCGCCACTACGGGTTTTGCCACTGCCGGCGCAGATACCACCGGCATCATGGCGGGACGCAGTTTCTCAGTCTCAGTAACCTTCGGCTTCTCGCCCTTCAATCGCAAGTAACTGAAATTCGAACAGCAACAAAAAATCCGGCCGCGCAGTGGGTTTACCATCAGCGCGGCCGGATTTGATTACAGGAAAAGAGCAAGCTGCCTCTGCTTAGATAGTGCTCGGGCGAAACATCAGCCTGCACTCCCCGCCCGTCATCAGCCTCTTTGTCTTCAGCAACACGCGATACACAACCGGCCCCCAAACGTCTACCAGCCCGGTATTCGTCAGCTTCATCGTCTCCACGGCAGCTGTCAGCAATGTGGCGTCGTAATCGAGTGTCACTTCGCCCGAGTGATCTGCTGCTCTCGGCACAAAACGCAACTTCCCGTTCTCCACCTTCACCTCACGGCAAGTCATCAGAGACCAGGTAATCTCGCTCGGCTTCGAGCGCAGAGCAAACCTGTCCTGCACTGAGATCTGGCTCTTAGCCCTGTCAAGTGCAACGCTCCTCTTCCACTCGCGCAAATCGGCTTCTGCCGGATATGCATCTGTAAGATTCATCTCCATTTGGGATGTGTTTCCATCTGCCATGTAGTGAAGGTCGGTTGCGCGATAGGCCGACCCAACGCCCTGTTGCACTGTCCCAATAGTCGGCAGATTGTGGTAGGCCGATTCGGTTGAGGCCAGCTCATAGCGGTGCTCATCAAAGCTCTGCTTTTGGTATGACTCCGCTCCTAAATCTATGATTACCGGTTCGCCATCAACATAGATCCAAAAGCTGCCGGTATCGTTATGGCTATGGCTCTTGCCGTTGTCCGAGGCAATACAGGCAAGATACGGGCCCTTGGCGCTGTTCTCTTGCATGCGGGCAGCCATCAGCGCTGTCTGAGGCAGCCATACGTCCTTCACCAGGGGCGCGGTATGGTTGGGCTCAGCGCGCAGCGCGGCCTCACCAAAGATCGACGGCAGGGTGTGCGGCATGTAGTTGGTCGGGAAGTCTCCTTTGGCAAGCGAAATCATCAACGGGCTATCTACATGCTTGCCATAGCGGAACAGCACATCGCGGTCCAGTCCCTGCTTGGTATGCGCATCGCCTGAGTTCAGGAACAGATCGTCGGCTATGCGCGCCTTCACAATGAATTCGCCCATCCGGCGCAGCAGCGGCTCATGCCAAATGTTAACTCGTTCCTTGGTGGCTGAGCCCAGAATATCCAGCGCTTCCAGCATAGCGCCCGGTGCCCGGTTCCAGTAGGAGCATCCCTCTTCGCAGCCACCGTCATCGGGATACGTATTGATGAAGTTGTCGAGACACACCATGGCCTTCTGCACACCGGCCGTGCGGCGCGCCGCATCACGATCCATCAGCAGCGCAATCGTCAGCCAGTTCCAGCAGATCCACGCATCCCAGTTATTTACCGGCTGGACCTGGCCCTCGGGCGTCGCATCCCACGGCAAATCGTCGCGGCGCTTCGAGCTGGGCAGGCCCATCCACATAAAATTCTGCACCAGCAACGGCTTCAGAATGCGCCGCTCCGTCTCCAGATAAACCCGTTCGGTAATGAAGGGGGAAATGTTGTCCAGCTTGTCGCCCAGCAGATAAACCACCGTCGCCAACTCTGCTGCGGTATCTGCCGCAAAGAGGTCCACAATCGGGTCCTTGGGATCAGGCAGTCCCAAACCAGCCTTCTGGATGTAGAGGTGCGCCGGAACGCCCCAGAAGCTCTGTTCGCAGATGCACCACAGGCCGTTGGTAATGTCGTCCAGGAAACGCCCTTTGTTCTCAACGCACTCGGCCAGAGTCAGGGAATGAATTGCTGCCAGATTTGCCCTACGTCCCTTTTCGTAGTTTGAGCGGTTGCCCACCCGCGGATAGCTGAGAATCAGTGTCGCGGAAAGCGACTCGAAAGCGTGATTCAGATTCTTCTCGCCCTCGGCGACAAAGGCGGCCCGCATCTCGGGCCGAAGATTCGCCCACGCCGCGTTCCCAATCTTCGGATACGGCTTGTACTCCTCAATCGAGAGCAGGCTCGCTTTCAATGCGTCCGGGCCGCACTGCTTTGCCAGCAGGTTGCGCTCATCTCCCCGCGGATGCGCCCAGCTCTTCACTGGCAAGGTGTGAACATCAAGTCCCTCAAGCGCGCTCGCGCCAAGGAGCATTGTCGATCCTGCTATAAAACTCCGCCGTGTAAGCGAAGCAAAATTGGAATTGTTTTTCATGGAGTGGCCCCTGTGCAGCGGTTAAAAAGTAGGAGTGCGACCTGTGAGCCGAATTGTTGGCAACTCAAGGAGAGACAGAAATGCAGTTCACTATATTCCGTAGCGCGCGCAAACGACTCCCTACGTGCCACGGCTGATAATTTTAGATTGCGCAGTTGTCTCGGTCAATCGAGCGGACTTAAGCGAGAACAGGCACGTCCGCCACGCCCGCTGTGCCAAACACCCTACGGTACCGCTCAATCTCCTCTGCGTTGCCCAGCGCCTTTGAATAATTATCTGACAGCTTCACCGCTGGCCTGCCGTCCGTGTCGCTCAGTTTGCAAACCAGGCTAACCGGATTAAAGCTCTCATCGCCCTGCGGATTACAGCCGCGGAAATCGTTGGTCAAAAAGGTCCCCCATCCAGCACTGAAACGTATACGTCTTTCAGGAGTCCATTTCTTCTCATCCATAAAGTCGCTCGCACGACGAAAATCCGTCGGCAAAGCGCCATTCTGCATCGTCCCGCCAAAGTAGGCATGAAGTCCAAGAATCTGCTCTACATCCAGCGCATCTGAGGCGATCAGCCGCTTCTGGCGTGGGTCGCGGCCGCGTTTCTCCAGCCATGCAATGTACTCGTCTCCCGCTACATAGGGGTCTTTGCTGTCGATGCGCTGTCCCGTCCAGTCCGCTACCCAATCCGGCGCGCCTTCCAGAAACTGCGTTGTCCCAAACGTGTCCGGAAGCAGAATCAACAGCTCGCCCTGGTAGCTCTGTTGCCATAGCTCCAGCAGCCGGTACTGGGCGCTTTTCAACTCGTCATCGGTGGTCGCCATTGCCGCCAGCGCCATCGGCAGTTCGTGTGCGTTGGTGCCAATCGCTTCCAGGTCGTGCTTGTAGGCAAGGTAAGTGTTTGAGCTGCCCGCAAACCCCGCTCCCAACACATCGCTCATAGCCTTCACCACGTACTCATGCCACAAAAAGCTGTGCCGCCGCCGGGTTCCAAAATCGCTGATATTCAGTCTTGGAACGCCTCGCAGCCGCTCCATCTTCTCCCATAACTTCGTCTTGGCGCGCGCATACAGAATATCCAGTTCAAGCTCACTCAGTCGCTTCAGGCTGGCCCGCGTCTTCAACTCGTCGATGATCGCCAGCGCATAAATCTCCCACATCGTCGTATCGGTCCAGAGCCCGCTGAAGCACAACGACAGTTGCCCGTCTTCAACCGATAATTCGAAGTCGGAAAGCTGAAAATCGCGCTCCAGCCACTCAAGAAAGGCCGGCTCAAACATGCCTCTGCGCCCGTAAAATGTGTTACCCGCCAGCCAGATAAGCTCGGATTTGTGGAAACGCAGCTTTCTCGTTGCTTCAAGCTGCTCCAGGAGCGAATGCAGCCCGATCGTGTCGGCTAGGCGCACCGATGCTGTACGATTCAGCAGCGTGAACGAAGTCTGGGTTTTCGGGAAGTTCTTCCAGATAAACTGCAACATCAGCAGCTTGTAGAAGTCTGTATCCAGCAGCGAACGCGTAATCGGATCCATCTCCCAGTTGTGGTCGTGTGCGCGCCTTGGAAAGTTGATAATCACCGTGACCTCACTGTACTTGAAATCCCCTTAACTCTGAAAGCACGTTCCCACGCATCCCGCCATTCTGCCCCTCGCGAATGAGGTAAATAACTGCGGACTGGCCAGCACTTCCGGGAGTATACTTGCCGCGGCCTTGAAACCGTCATGGAAACCGCAATCGACGCCCTCCTGCGAAATCAAAGGCCTCCTGGATTGCCCGCTTTACTCGCTTTCTGAATGCAGCAATTTGTTGGCTTGCATGGGGATAAGGTGCAGCAGGGCCCAGCACAAACGAGAGGATAAATCGTATGAACCGGCGGCATTTTCTTGCAGGAAGCATTGCCTTGGCTTCGCAGCACAAACTCCTTCACTCCATCAGCCCGTTAGCCATTAATGCCAGCGGTACTCCTGAAGCCACGTCTCCACAAGACCTTCTCTCCAAGACATTTACTGAGTCCTTTCTCACCAGCAGCCTCATGTCCGTCGACAAGTGGCATCCTTATCCGCGTTGGGATGAGCGTTCCGCATGGGGCGCCGTTCCTCAGGACCTCTCCGCGCCCATCGTTCAGCAAGCTGAGGCCGACCAAAAGGCGGGCTGGCAGGCGGTTCTCGCCACCAGCTTCCTTGAGTTCGCGCGCAATGGCAATCGCTCCCGCTACGAGGCCCAGAGCTTCGGCCGTCACTCTCAGCTTGAACGCCTGGTGCTGGCGGAGTGCCTTGAAGGAAAAGGCCGCTTTGTGGACGACATCGTCAATGGTGTCTGGCTCATCTGCGAAGAAACCTTCTGGGGGGCGCCCGCTCACCTCTACATGCAAAAAGGCGGCCCCGGACTCTACGACATCACCGACCCCATAGTAGAGTTGTTCAGCGCTGAAACCGCCCAGCTCCTCGCCTGGACCAAATACCTTGTCGGCGCGCAGCTTGACCATGTCTCACCGCTCGTCAGTCAGCGAATCGTTATGGAGACCGAGCGGCGTATCCTGAAGCCTGCCCGCGAGCGAAACGACTATTGGTGGATGGGCTTCGGCAAAAATACCCGCACCGCGCGCCTCAATAACTGGACCCCCTGGATCAACTCCAACCTTCTCGTTGCCAATCTCCTGCTTGAAGAGGATCCCAAACTCCGCGTCCAAGAGACGATGAGAATCACCAGGAGCCTCGACGCCTATCTTAACCAGTACTGGCCAGATGCCGGTGAAGAAGAGGGTGCAGGCTACTTCAGCGCTTCGCCCATGTGCTACTTTGAGGCCGTTAGCATGTTGGACGCCGCTACCGGCAAATCCACAAGCATCCTCGCCAACCCATTTATTGACGCAATGGCGCGCTACATCATCAACGCCCACATCTCCGGTGATGCCTATATTGACTACGGCGATGCGCACGTCCACGCCGGCCCCGAGGGCAGCCTGCTCTATCGCTATGGCAAGGCCGTCCATGATGAGCAACTAGCATCCTACGGCGCCTTCTATGCGGCCAAGGAGAACCTTCGCGCAGGCCGAGGCAGAAACGCGGGTCGTCAGCATGGCGTCTATCTACCCAGCATGTCCCGCGCACTCCCCATGCTTCTTGAGTCCACTGAGCTTCGCGCCGCCAAGGGCGAAGACGTAATGGTGCGAGATGCCTGGTATCCCTACATGGGCCTGGCAACGGCACGCGTCAAGGCGAACTCCGCGGACGGCATGTACTTCGCCGTGCAGGCCGCCAACAACGGTCGCAGCCACAGTCACAATGACACCGGCAGCTACATCATCTATCAGGATGGAGAACCGGTAGCCATAGATGTTGGTGTCGAGGCTTACACCGCCAAGACCTTCAGTACGGAGCGCTACTCCATCTGGACCATGCAGTCGGCTTGGCACAATCTGCCCACCATCGGCGGCGTCATGCAGCATAACGGAGTCGAGTTCCAGGCGACTGACCGCAAGTACTCCACCAACGATGACCGCGCCATCTACTCCTTCAATATCGCTGAGGCATATCCCAAGGAAGCTGGCGTCAAGTCCTGGATACGCACCGTCACGCTTGACCGCAAGACAGACAAAATCACCGTCGAGGAGAACTTTGTCCTGGAGCGCGCCGTCCCGGTCAGCCTCTCGGTGATCACGCCTCGCCTGGTGACAGTGAATCCAGCTGGCAGCATCCTTCTCAAACTCGCCAGTGGAGAGGGCAAGCCTGCCTCGCTGAAGTTCAACGCTGTTCAAATTGACGCTAAAGTTGAGACGTTCCCGTTGGAAGATATGGGTTTGCGCATGAGTTGGGGGCCGCAAATCTACCGGATACTGCTCAACTCAAAGCAATCCGTAGTCAACGGCAAGTGGATTTATGAGTTCAGCCACGCTTAAGTCAGCTTGAATGGGAATGTTGCCTGCTTCCCGATACCGGGATACAGGCAATTCCAATCCTCAAATCATCGGCGGCAATGCAGGCAGGAACGGTTTTCAAACTGCCCGCAACGCCGCCGATTCCTTTTAACGACTCGAAATGTTGCTTGCAAAGCGCTGCATATATACTGTCTCGGTATCAAAGCACCAGGCTTGTACCAGGGCACAACTTGAGTCGTGCCGTAACTGCCGCAAAATCAACGCGGATTTCAGCCCCTGCTTCATTCATCCCGTGCGCTTTGCTCGGCTTTGAGTTCTTTTCAGCAAAGAGGAATTTCCATGCCAGACATGACAGAGCAATCCAGCCAAATCGAAGCAGCCGACAGCTATCCCGGCCCCACGCGCCGCGAGGTTTTGCAAGGCTCGCTTGCCGTTGCAGGAGCCGCCCTCGCCTCCTCTGTCGCCCCCACTGCGTTGCTGGGCGAGCCTACCGCCAAGCGCCCCAACATGATCTTCTTCTTCGGGGAGGGGCAGCGCGCCGATGCGCTCTCCATTGCGGGCAATCCCATTCTCAAGACTCCCAATCATGACCGTATCGGCCGTGAAGGCATGCTTTTTCAAAATGCCTTCTGCACCAATGCTCTCTGCGCCCCCGCGCGCTCCACGGCCCTTACTGGCATGTACTCCCGCTCCACAGGGGCATTATCCAACGAGCACCTGCATCTTCCCCTGCCGTCTGACATTCCCCTTTTCACTGACCTGCTTCACGAAGCGGGGTACGAGGTCGCTATACTCGGCAAGGTCCACACCCCCAATGGCGTTGAAGACCGTTACTGGGACTATTACTTTGGCCATAACGACCCCTCCAATAACTACGCCAACCCTCTCTTCAAAGAAGGTCGCAAGGGCAAGATTGGCGCAGAGAAGCAGTATCACGATGTCTATCCCGATGACCTTACAGTCGACCGCGCCCTCGCCTGGCTTGAAGAAGATCGAGGCAACAAGCCTTTCTGCCTGCTTATTTGGTTTGTTGCCCCGCACGAGCCCTTCTTCCGTGCTCGGCGTCATCTGGACCTCTATCGCGGAACAGTAATTCCCAAGCCCGCAACCTTTGACGACGATCTCAAAGGCTACCCCGGTAAGCCCAAAGGCTTTGCCGCGGCTGAGAACAAGATCGGCACCACTCCCTCGCATCCCGCTTGCGGCTCGCTTGAGGGCGTTGTCAAGGACTACTACTCCGGCCTCGTTGCCGTGGATGAAAACATCGGGCGCGTCTTCGAGTTCCTTGAGAAGAAGAACATCCTCGACGACACCGCCATCGTCCACAGTTCTGACCATGGCTATTTCCTCGGCGAGTGGCGCATGTTTGATAAGCGGCTCATGCACGAGCCCTCCATCCGGGTCCCAATGATGGTGCGCTTTCCCCGCCGTATCTCCGCTGGAACAGTCCGCCAGGAAGCTGTACTCGACATCGATCTCGCCCCCACCTTCCTTGATCTCGCCGGCGTGCCCATCCCCGCGCACATGCAGGGCAAGAGCCTGTTGTCGCTCGCCAAAGCTCCTGATCCGTCCTTCCGCCCAGAGTGGTATTACGAGTACTTCGAGTGGCCCAACCCTGAGGCGGTGCGTCCCTGCCGAGGAATTCGCACTGATCGCTACAAACTCATCCACTACATACTCGACCCGCAGGAGTTTGAACTCTACGACCTCCAAGCCGATCCCATGGAGACGAAGAATCTCTACGGAGTTCCCCAGCACGCAACTCTCCAGCAGCACCTTGTTGCTCGCCTCGAGGCTCTCCGCTCCTCAATTCCCGAGCGGCACAAATGAACGCCCAACAATCCCAAAGCAAAGTTATACTCGGATAAGAGCAAAACAGTAACTCAACTTTCGCTGTCAATGGAGCTATCCATGCAAGGTATCTGTAGCATGAAACAGGCCACGACCATTTCAAACCCAACCAGCCTCGTTGTTCTTTCACGGAGGTCCGCATGAGCCGCCTGAGCGAGTGGTTGTCAAAAGGTCTTCTCATTACTGATGGTGCGTGGGGCACTGAGTTGCAAGCCCGCGGCCTTGCTCCCGGCATGATCCCTGATAGCTGGAACATCACGCATCCTGACAAGGTCGAGTCAGTTGCGCGCGCCTATGTTGACGCGGGCAGTCAGGTGATCCTCACCAACACCTTTCGCGCTAATGCGGTCGCCATGCACACTACATCAGCAGCTGACCTTGACCAGATAAATCGCGCAGGTGTAGCCATCTCCAAGCAGGCAGCCGGCCGGCAGGCTCTGGTATTCGCATCCATCGGCCCGACGGGCAAACTTCTTGTGTCGGGTGAAATCGGCAGCGAGCAGATTACCGCCGCATTCGTAGCACAGGCCGCCTCGCTGGCGGCTGCCGGCGCAGACGCGCTTTTGATCGAGACCATGAGTGAGATAGACGAAGCCCGCCTGGCAGTAGAGGCGGCACGCCGCACCGGACTGCCCGTCATCGCTTCTTTCGCATTTGACTCGGGGAAAAACAAAGACCGCACCATGATGGGCGCGACCCCTGAAGCAGTTGCCGCAGCCATGGTTGAAGCGGGAGCGGAGGGCATCGGCGCAAACTGCGGTGTCGGCGTTGAGCTTGCCCTGCCCATCTGCAAGCGCTTCCGCGAAGCCTGCGATCTCCCCGTCTGGATCAAGCCGAACGCGGGCCTGCCCGTCATGGAAGGCTCAGCCATTCACTATGCCACCTCGGCCGACTACTTTGCCTCCCACTTCGTGGCTCTGCGCGATGCAGGTGCATCGTTCGTAGGCAGTTGCTGCGGCTCCACCCCAGAGTTCATCCGCGCGCTGATTGCCACCCGTAATTCCACTCTCAGCCAATAAAGAATCACGATGCCCTAGGTCCAGTTTCGGGACCTGGGGCATTACTGAGTCACCCGCTAGAACTACTAAAAACTCTCCCTCACCAGGCTGACCGGCCCCATCATTCCCGATGGTACCGGCTGCAGATTATCCATATCCTGCATATCGAACCGCCTTCCATACTTCGCATTCAATGCAGAGTAGTCACGCGGCGGTTGCCCAGCCATCATGTTGATCGCCGTGTTGAAGACGCGCACGCTCACCACATTCCTGCCGGTATGAACGTACTTCGTAATGTCGATCCGATACGGTGGATGCCACAGCGAACCAGCCCGCACGCCATTTACAAGTACGATGGCAGCTTCGCGTATTGGCGGATCCAGAAGCGCCCGAATTCCGCTCGAGCCCGGACGCCGCGAGTCAATCGTAGCTGTGCCCGTTCCAAAGTCAAGCAACATCCTTTCGCCCGCCGCCGGAGCGCTTGCGATCGTGACGCTGCGCGAGTAGTTAGCCTCTCCTGAGAAGTACTGCCTACCCTTCAACTCCGTCCACGAGGTCAACTTACCGAGTGCCTCACCCGGCAGTGCATCCGCAAACTTTATCTGCCATCCAGCGCTCAAGTCCTCAATATCTGCTGTTTTCGTTTGCGAGTCCATACTCGGCGCACCCGCCTGCGCATGTTCCTTCAGCACAAACACCTTCGACTCATAGGGTGCCAGCAGCAACGGAATCAGCGCCCCAGCCTTCTGCAAACCCGCCATCAGCACCTTCCCTGAATCCGGGTTCCACGCCTCTACCACCGGATGAGTAGAGCGGAATTGCACAGTCGCTTCGATAGGCCTGTTGCCCGAGTTCACCACAAAATATATGTCACTTTCCGCCAGCTTCCGGTGAATAAATCCAAACCCCTCCGCTTTGCCCGCAACATCAATATCGGGAGCAAGCGCCTGGTGCAGTGCCGTGCCCAGCTGTGCCAGGGAATCCACAACAAGACCCTTGTGCCCGCTTTCATTGAAAAGTTTCGCCGATGTAGCCGCAATCTCTGGCGAACTGCCCTGTTCCATCAGCCCCGGCGCCAACGACGGAAGCTTCCCAACTGCGATCACCTTCCCTGAGCCCGCCGCATAGCCCTCGATCTTCTTGTAAGTCGTTAGCGGTATTCGCTCCGTCGCCGGAATTACCAGAACAGGGTAGGGAATCGCTCCCAGCATATCAATCGTGGTGGCATCAATATAGTCAATGTTATAGCCCGCATCCAGGATCGCTTCCATCAGCGCCGGAGCAATTCTCACTTTCATTTCGTCGGTCACTGAATCATGCCCGCCCGGCGCAAACGCTGCCTGCGCATCATCCTCTGGCAACAGAATTGCCACGTCGTTGGCGGGCTTTCCCTGCCGCAGCAGCCAGCTCATTCGTTGTAGATACTTGGTAATATCCGGCATCACCGGGAACCACGGGTTGTGCGAATTGAACACAGCCGCCGCATAAAGTGACCACCCCGGTTCGCCCGCGCCCGGTGGCGAATACGGGAACCCGTGCCCCACAAACTGGTTAACGCCCAGCAGGAACATGCGGTCCGCCTCCACCTTCATGTCCAGCGGCGTCGCGCGAAACGCAGGCGAGTGCAGCCACGTCCAGGTCTCTGCTGAAGTAACATTCCGGCCATACAAATGGCTTGCCGAACTGGCCCAGCGCGTAAATGAGAAGGCGCGCCACTGCGGCCCTTCGCCCTCCGGCAAGTTGGCCACGGATTCATCAGCCAGCGTTACCGCTGGCTCGCCATAAGTCTGCGAGCGAAACCGGGTCTGATGCGCTTCAGCGAACTTCGTAAGCGGCGCAAGATAGTTTTCTCGGATAAGGTCTGAGAGCGTCAAGCCCCAGTCGTGCCGCACGGACTCAGCTTGCGCCGTTCCGCCAGCCAGCAGCTCCGGCAGATGCGGAATCAGATCGTAGCCGCGTCGCCGCTGAAATTCAGCAGGCAAGTTCGCAGTCCAGTCAGACGCATATACCTCCAGCGAATCAGAGAAAACCGAGTAAGGCGGCTGATCTCTGAATGCTTTCAGCAGTGGAGTAGCCACGTCCGTCAAATGCTCATCGATGGCCGCTCGAGAAAAGTGGTCGAGCACAAGGCCCTCAGCCCCTGCTGCCGGGCGCTTCACCGTTTGTCGCGTGTGGCTAGCAATAAAGTAGAGTGCTATTCGATCTCCATTACCTGGAGGAAGCCCCCCTCCAGTAGGATCAAAACGCCGGGCAGAAGTTGTATCAAATCTATTCTCAGTGCCGTTCACAACAAATGCGGCAATCAGGCTGTCTCCTTCGGCAAGTCGGGGCGAAGCTGCCGCGGCTCCACTGACAGGAACAGCCTCTACTTTTAGTTTTCCTGCCGCCAGCGCCAGAGTAGTCTTCGGCCCACCATAGGGCCAGCCGCTTCCAAGAGTTATATCCACCCGCAAGCCCAGCGACCGCGCCGTCGCATTGGCATAGCTAACATCGCTCAAAAACTCTGGCGATAAGTAACTCAGATTCTTGATACCCTTGGCAGCATAGTCCACCATCATGGGATACACCGGCTGAATCTCGGCGCCGCCAATCCCTGCGCTCCGCATTGACTCCAACTCTTTCTTCAGTTCCGGCTTTGTTACCGCAGGGCCAAACCACCACCAGCGCATCATCGGTCTCGCATCGGCTGGCGGATTTAGAAAGCCCTGCCGCAAATCCGCCCCAGAGTTCTGTGCGCGCAGTTCTGTCGAAATCGAGAGCAGGATCGCTACTCCAACAATCAAACGCAATGCGGATATCCAAACTGAATTGATGGTTCTTCTAGAAATGTTGCTCAATGCATACCCCCCGCCAGCCTGCTTCAAGAAAGAATCCCGCCACTCCTTTGCTAGGTACGAGTGGCGGGACCAGGTTGTTACCTTTACTAAACAGCCGAGTTTAGTAACTCAGCTCCAGTACATTCACTGAGTACGGCGCAAAGCTCTGCTCAAACTTCGGCCCTGACACTTGAATCTTGTGCTCTACCGGCACAATCACATCCGGATGCGTGATGCTGTTCGTCGCGTTCGGTGTCTTCCCGCTCAGGGTAATCATCCGAGCCTGCGAAGCAACCTTGCCAACGCCTTCCAGTGCAATGGTGAGCGGTTGTGTCGCGGAAGTGGCATTCACCACCTTCACAAACAGCTTGCGCAGCTTCTCGTCGCGCGTCACTGATGCGTACACTCGCACGCCTGTGTTCTCGAGCGAACTGGTCACAACTTCGGTGCCCACGTTGGCGCCGAACATTACCTGCGCCCAATAGCTCGGCGAACCATAACTCGAAAGTGCGTTATAGCCGATCAAGTCGCTGGCCCATTGCATGCCGCCCGCGTTCACATTCACAAACAGCGGCGCATAACTCTCCATGATCACCAGGTCGCTGTTGCGCTCCATACCGGTCATCCAGGCCGCATCGCCCAGCGCCGCTTCTAGGTTCGGAGTCGGATCGCCCTCGCGCGTTGCCCATTCGCCCACAAAGATCTTCGGCCCGTTGCGGTCGGCCTTGTCGTAGTGGTGCGCTTCAGAGAAGGACTTCTCTGCCGACATGTAAAAGTGCTCGTCCAGCAAATCCGGCACCACGCTCTTGATCGGAGCGGTCGCAATCACCTGCTGATTCGGATACCGCTGCTTGATCGCCTTGAAGAACTGCGCAAACCGGCCATCATACGAGCCGGAGCGGTCAAACTCGTCTTCGTTGCCCACTTCAATGTAGTGCAGCGCAAACGGCGCAGTGTGTCCGTTCTTGGCGCGCTCGGCGCCCCACTTGGTATCGGTCCCGCCGGTTACGTACTCTATCTCGTCCAGCGCATCCTGCACAAAAGGTTCCAGTGCCGGGCCCGGATCAACATGCTCCTGCTGCAATGAGTAGCCGGCATACACAGCCAGTACCGGTTCCATCTTCAGGTCTTCGCACCATTCCAGAAACTCCAGCAGCCCCATCCCATCCGATGAGCGGTAGCGCCAGGGACTAGCATGTGTTGGCCTGTCCACCCAGGGGCCAATCGTCTTCTTCCAGTCAAACCGTTCGGCAATGTGGTCGCCTTCCAGATAATTTCCGCCGGGCAGACGCAGAAACTTCGGATGCATCGCTGCCAGTTTCTCCATGATGTCGATGCGGTTACCGTTTGACCGCCCTTGATACGTCGGCGGAAACAGCGAAACCAGGTCGAACCAAACCGTCGCGGGCCTTGGCATCGTCAGGATCAGATGATTGCCTGAAGTCACCGGTACGTCCGCGGTCTTCAGCGTAAAGGTGTACTGCTTCCACTCGCCCGTCAACCCCTTTACAGTTGTCGTTGCGGCTGTTAGACCCGTTTGGTCGTTCTCAAGACTCACAGTTACCGGAACCCCGGCGCTATCGGTTTTCGCATAAAACGAGCCCGTATAGGTTGTGTTCGGGCGCACTGGAATGCCCCAAAATCCGTCATTCTCCACGCCGGCTTGCGCAGTCTCTGTCGCCGCAGTCACACTCACCTTCAGGCTGCGCGGCAGCGCTGCGCTCGGTCCTGTCTTTTCGTCCAGCGATATGTTCACGGCGGAGTTCCCGCGCGCCACCATCGGCCAGTGCGTCAGCCCGCCAAAGCCGCGGCTAACCACGCGGTCTTTTACCAACTCGCCGTATAGTCCGCCGTCATAGGAAAAGTTGATCTCCTCGGTCATCAACCCATATAGAATCGGGCTGATCTTGGCGATCGGTTGATCCACCTTGATGGTGAGGGATGGTTTCTGTGCAGCCAGGCCCAGAGGCAATGTCAGGGCAGCGAGAATAGCGAGCGCGGAAAATTGTTTTTTCATAACCACGCCATAGTAGTTGCAAAGCGCAACCTTTGACAATCTGGATAACGTTTACTCAAGGCATGGAGAGGCGGACAAATGAAACCGGAAACTCCTTAAGCAGGCTGAGACAGGCTGCAGACCAGCGCATATTGCCCAGCCGCCCCCTCAGCTGCGCCGCAAGCACCATGGAATCAACGCAGGCTTCAGTCTTCAATCGCCGCAGTAATTGAGGCCCTTACCGTCTGCGGTAGTGCCGGCATGGCGCCGGACTGCGAAGCCACCCAGCTGCCCCAGCGGTTTCCGGCCTCGTTCAGTGTAGCCAGGTCAGCCCCCCGCAGAAGGTAGTGGGTCATCGCTGCGGTAAACGCATCCCCAGCACCGATCTGGTCCACCACTTTCACGGGGAATCCGGGGTGCTCGTTCCATTCGTCGCGCTTAACCAGCAGGCTTCCACTGCCGCCCCGCGTCACCGCCACCATCTCCAGGGTTGGGAACTCCTCCAGCAGCCGCTCGGCTTCCAGTCGCAGCCTTTCCGGCACCGGCTCGTCCTCCATCGGCATGCCCAGCAGGTTCAGCACCTCCGGCAACTCGCCATCGCTCATCTTCAGCACCGTCGCCAGCTCCAGCGACTCCTGAATCACCTCGCCGGAGTAGTACGGCGCTCGCAGGTTAACATCGAAGACTCGTATGCACGTGGCTGAACTTTGTGCGGCAAGCGTCTGAATTGTCTGTCGCGACTCCAGGCTGCGTTGCGCGAGTGATCCGAAGCAGAGAGCATCCGCGCGCTCTGCCAGCCGCACCCACTCGTCTGATAGTTCAAGAAAGTCCCACGCAACTGGCTCGTGAATTCTGTATCTGGGCTCGCCGTCCGCAAAGCTCACCGTCACGCGGCCCGTCTCATGCATCACGTCAATTTCCAGCAAGCTCGCGTCCACGGGCATTGGGTCCAGCCGGTCCATGGCCAGTCGCCCAAGATCGTCCCGGCCTATGCGGCTCAGAATTGCGGAGTGGTTCCCCAGCCGTCCCGCCATCACGCTGAAGTTTGCCGGTGCGCCGCCCAGTCGCGCCCCTTCCGGTAAAATATCCCACAACAACTCTCCAATCCCCAAAACCAGGTGCTGTTCTTTCAAAGTCGTGCTCCTTCAGCCGCCCAACGCGCCTGCCTTCCCGATAGTCGGCCAATCCAAACGGAGGGCCAGCCAAAGGTCTTACCAGCTTTCCCCCTCCACCGCACATTCGTCAACACCGGCCTATAAATATTCCCAAATTTTCCTGATCCCCGCTCCCTGAATCCAGGCTGGTTCCTACTTCCTCCCCACACAGCGGTAAATCGAGCAGTCCTCCCAGTTCGTCGACGCATACTCCCCGTCCAACTGGTTGGCCAGAATCTTGTGGTCGGCAATCGCATCCGCACGCGATCGCTTCACCTCTCCTGCAAACAAGCGGGTGAGTCCCGGCTGCATGCGAAGCAGCCGTTCCTGTTCGTTGTTCACATAGAGAATGTCCAGCAACTCTCTGCGGTCGCTCCATGCCGCCAGCAGCCGCTTAAGCACAGTCGCGCCAAACGGATTGAAGAGGAACACAACGCACGGTCCCGCAGGCAATTCAAACTCCGTCGCATCCCGACAAACCATCCGCATCGGCGCAAGCGCCCGCCCTGTCGCCCGCCATAGCGCCATATTCTTCCGTCCAATTCGCGCTAGCGTCGGATTTAGCTCCACCCCCACTACCTTGCGAAAGGGATACTCGGTAGCAAGCATCATCGCCCGCCCCATGCCCGCGCCCAGGTCTACGAACGAGTACTCGTCGATCATCGCCGCCGGTCTTGACCGTCGCCAGCGCGCTACCAACTCGCGAAACACTGAGGGGGCAACCCCGTAGTAAGCCGTGTTGTGCCGGTCGTGCCTGTGCCCGATCTTCAAGTTCCGCCCGGCAACCAGCCCGCTCGTCCTCACACCGAACTCCAGGTCGAACGGGTGCCGCGTAAACCCATCCTTAACCGTCAGTCCCGGCAACATCCGCCTGGCACTCTTTGTCTCACGACCTACCGTCTCGTCTTTCACGGTTTGAACTTAGCACAACTCGCGAGTCCGCAAGTAGGTCAGTTTCGCAGGAAAAATGCTTGAAGGCTGGAAGTAGCAATTCGCAACGGAACAGGGGCCCCCAGGGAGTGAAGAAGCTATTTTGGGCGGAAGTCGGGGCCTGATCTCTCGCATTCAGGCTGCATTCCCAGCGGATATGCGGTGGTTGTGGAAGATCTCCATACAGCATTGGACTCTCAGCGACCTTCAACAAAGGGCTTACTGTATGGGATTTCCACATTTGATTGCCCAGTTTGGAATCGTCGGATTCCGTTCCCGAGTGCAGCGCGACGAATATACTTGGTTATTGGAAAAAGAAGGATTGGAAAGGAAGCGAATCTATGAACGAAATGAAAAGGGTGGTGATTTGGGCCAGCAGCGCGGCATTGATTCTGAGTGCGGCGGCGTTTTGTGCGGGTCAGAGCGACTCGAAACCGGTTCCAGTGGCTCCGGGGACGATGCCGCGCGTGGGGACGATTGATGAGCGTTTTCAGTCCTTCAATATTGAAGCAGTTGAAGTGACGGGCGGAAGGTTCTGGAAGCCGTTTGACGCTCCGCCCTCGGCGGGTCCCGCGAATGCGAGTTCATCTGGACCGGCGCTGCCGGGCGGTATGGATGCATCGCTTTACGAATACAGAAAGCCGATTGACCTGAGCAACGCACGGCTGCGCAAACTGGCTGCGGCTCTAGGGCCTGCATATGTGCGCGTTAGCGGCACGTGGATGAACTCGACCTACTTTCAGGATTCGGACGATGCTGCTCCGGCAACGCCGCCGAAGGGCTTTGGCAGCGTACTGACCCGCAAGCAATGGAAGGGCGTTATCGACTTTTCAAAGGCGGTGGACGCGAAGATCGTAACGTCGTTTGCCACCAGCGCCGGAACGCGCGATGCGGCTGGCGTGTGGACTCCAGAGCAAGCGAAGCAGTTCCTTGCCTTTACGAAGGCGTCCGGCGGAAGCATTGCCGCGGCTGAATACATGAACGAGCCCACATTTGCGGCGATTGGCGGCGCACCCCAGGGCTATGACGCAGCGGCCTTCGCAAAGGATTTCGCAATCTTCAACAAGGTGGTAAGGGCCGAGGCTCCGAGCCTGATCGTTCTAGGCCCGGGGGGTGTGGGGGAGGGAACTGCGATTGTTCCTGCATTCATGCATCCGGTGAAAAGTGACGACATCCTGACCGCAACAGGGCCGGTGTTCGATGTGTTTTCCTACCACTCGTATGGCGGCGTCTCCAGCAGGTGCGGGCGGATGGGCGCGGCGGCTACTACCACTTCCGACGCAGCGCTGAGCGAGGAGTGGCTGGCGCGGGCCAAGGGCATGGAAGGCTTTTATGCCGATATTCGCGACCGCCTGTTGCCTGGCAAGCTGATTTGGAACACGGAAACCGCGCAGGCTGCCTGCGGCGGTGACCGCTGGGCCAAGACGTTTATCGACAGCTTCCGCTATCTGAACCAGTTGGGTAGCCTGGCGAGGGCCGGGGTGCAGGTGCAATTGCACAATACCCTGGCCGCAAGCGACTACGGGCTGCTGGACGAGAAGACCTATGAGCCGCGTCCCAATTTTTGGGCTGCGCTGCTGTGGCGGCAACTGATGGGGACGACGGTGCTGGATGCCGGCAAGTCTCCGTCGCCAAACCTGTACCTGTATGCGCAATGCCTCCGCGGTAAGCCAGGGGGCGTAACGCTGCTTGCCATCAATGCAGACAAGACCGTATCGCAATCGCTGGCAATTCCCACCGGTGCTGAGAGCTACACGCTTACGGCAAAGGAACTGCTGGGTTTGCAGGTTGACCTGAACGGGAGCGAACTCAAACTGGGCGCAGGAGATGCCTTGCCGAAATTGAATGCGAAGTCTGTTCGTTCCGGGCAGGTAACACTCGCGCCGGCCAGCATTACGTTCCTTGCCTTCCCGAAGGCGAATAACGCCAGCTGCCGGTAGGGAACTGCAGCGGACTCAGGGCGATTCGACGGAACCGGTTGTACACTGGGTCTGTGAATTGCCGACTTCTATCATGCTCATTGCTCGCATGCCTGCTTCTGGCCGGATGTCATCCCGGCCAGAAGTCTGGCTCGCAGTCCTCCGCCGGAACAAACTTCAAGGTTTACAAACTGCGCGGCAAGGTTGTGTCTACCAATGCCGCCAAGGGCGAGGTGACGCTGAATCATGAGGCCATTCAGGGTTTCATGGAAGCGATGACCATGCCTTACAAACTGAAGGACTCCAGCATCCTGGGCGAGTTGCATCCGGGTGACGTGATTACCGCGGACGTGCTGGTTTCGCAGGATGCCGATGCCGATGTGCTGTTGGACCACATTGTTGTAGTTGCACAGGCCAAACCGGACTACAAGCCGACCGTCTTTTACCATGTGCCTGCGCCCGGCGATGCGGTGCCTGACTTCAAACTGCGCAACCAGGACGGACATGCGATTCATCTTGGCCAGTTCAAGGGCAAGACGCTGCTGGTCACGTTCATCTATACGCGTTGCCCGCTGCCCAACTTTTGCCCGCTGGTGACGCGCAACTTTGCCATGGTGAACAAGGAACTGGCTGGCAATCCGGCGCTCTATGCCAAAACCCACCTGATGTGCGTAAGCTTCGACCCGGAGCACGACACGCCCGAGCGGTTGTGGGCCTATGGGGCTACCTATATTGGCGCAGATGCGAAAAGCGCCTTTGCGCATTGGGACTTTGCCGTGCCAGCGCAGCCGGAACTGCTAGAGATGGCGAAGTTCTTTGACGTAGGCATTACCCGCGGAGAAGACGAGTCGATTACACATACGCTTTCAACCACCCTGATAGGCGCGGACGGCAAAGTGGTGCGCTATTATCCCGGAAACGAGTGGACGGCGGACCAGGTGCTGGCGGATGTGAAGCACTCAGCCGGAATTGCAGGCTGATCTTGAGCGCAAGTGGTCAGACCAGTTTATAATTCTGAAGAGTTTGCAAGTTCGAGAAATAGCTTCACAAAGATCAGATATACGGATGAGATTCACGAAGATCAAAGGAGAACGGTCGATGAGTGGTGGACTGAATATTCGCAAGGATGCCGAGTTGGATTTTCTTTCGCTGGGAGCGTTGATCCATCGGCTCGACACGGGGATTATCCCCTTTCGCAAGGCGACGGAGTGCAAGATTCACGTCAGCGGCGGTGAGTTCAATGTGGCCGCAAACCTGTCAGACTGCTTTCACATGCGGACGGCAATTGTTTCGGCGATGGTGGATTATCCGGTTGGCGATCTGATTGCCGAGCGGGTGCGGGCGATGGGCGTGAAGCCGATTTACAAGAACTTCAAGCATGACGGCGTTCACGGGCCGAACATGGCGACTGTGTTCAGCGATCAGGGCCATGGCGTGCGTCCTCCGGTGGTTTTTTACAACCGCTGTAACGAAGCGGGCGCGCAACTGAAGCCGGGCGATTTTGACTGGAAGGCGATTTTTGCCAAGGGCGTGAAGTGGGTTCACTGCGGCGGGCTGTTTGCGGCTCTTTCTTCCACCACAGCCGCGTTGGCCGCGGAGATGATGAGGGAAGCCAAGGCCGCGGGCGCGGTCACCTCTTTTGATCTGAACTACCGGGCGAAGCTCTGGAATATCCAGGGCGGCAACGAGAAGGCAGTGGAGACCATCGGCAAGATCGTGGAGAACGTGGACGTGCTGGTGGGCAATGAAGAGGACCTGCAGATGGGTCTGGGAATCCCGGGGCCTGAGGTGGCAGCCAAGTCAAAGCTGGACCCGAGCGTGTTCTTCGGCATGATCGAGAAAGTGACCAAGAAGCTTCCGCAGGCCAAGGTTGTGGCAACGACTCTACGCGAGGTTCACTCCACGAATCGCCACAGCTGGAGTGCAGTTGCATGGATGGATGGCAAGACCTATACCGCGCCGACGGCGGAACTGGACGTGGTGGATCGTGTGGGCGGTGGAGACGGCTTTGCGGCCGGCTTTATCTACGGGTTGCTGACCGGGGAGACACCCGAGGAAGCGATCAAGCTGGGATGGGCGCACGGCGCATTGCTGACGACCTTCCCGGGCGATACGACCATGGCAACTGTGGATCAGGTTCGCGCCTTTGCCAAGGGCGGCTCGGCGCGCATTCAGCGGTAACGAGTGTGTCAGTGAACTGTGGCCGGCTTCTCCTTGCCCCGCACGGGGAGTCGGCCACTGTTCGCTCGTAGCTGATATTCTTGCCATGCACAGGGATGGAGGTCTCGCATGGCAAAAGTCACTTTGGTTTTCGCTTTTCTTTTGGTTGCTCTGGGTCTGGCTGGTTACCTTGGCACTGGCAGTATGCATCCTACCGCGCTGATTCCGGCGGGTTTTGGCGTTGCATTGGGCATCTTTGGTTTCCTGGCCATCAGCCCCAATGAGAGTCGTCGCAAGCTTTTCATGCACGTGAATGTATCTATTGGTCTGCTCGGTTTTCTTGGCGGAGCGATTGAGGCGTTGCGTGGCTATGCGCATGCGCGGTCAGAGGGGATTGACCCTGACATGCTGGCATTGGGTTCGAAGCTGGCCATGGCCTTTCTGATGCTCATTTACATCAACTTGTGCGTGCGTTCTTTCATCGCCGCGCGCCGAACGGGGAAGGTCTAGCCTTTGGGAACCATGCGTGGTGGGATGGGCATGCGAGCGGAGCGCTCGCCGCACGGGCGCGGCGCGCGTGCCGCGTTGGGTGACTTGCCCAAGCGCAAGCCGAATTTGAAGAAGCTGTGGCCGCAGATTCGATCACTTGTGGTGCCGCGCATTGGATTATTGCTTGGCGGAATGGGCCTGATGGTAATCAATCGCTGCGCGGGCTTGGTGCTGCCGATAACTTCACGGCCGCTGTTGGACACAGTGCTCTCTCCGCTCCATCCGCGACCCGACCTGCTGCCCCGATTTATCGCGATCGTCTTTTCGGCCATGCTGGTGCAGGCTATCACTTCGTTTTCTCTCACGCAGTTGCTCTCAAAGGCAGGTCAGCGGCTGATCGCCGAGATGCGCAGGCAGGTGCAGCGCCATGTGGGCCTGCTCTCAGTTGCGTACTACGACGAGAACCGCACAGGTACGCTGGTGGCGCGCATCATGACCGACGTGGAAGGCGTGCGCAACCTGGTGGGCACAGGCTTGGTGGAGTTTGTGGGCGGCCTGCTGACAGCGGTGCTCGCTTTTCTCTACCTGCTGCATCTCAGCGTGACCGTTACGCTCACGGTGTTTACGGTGATGGGCGCATTCGTCTTTGTTCTACAGTACGGGTTCAAGGTGATTAGGCCCATCTTCCGCGAGCGGGGCAAGATCAATGCTGAAGTTACGGGACGGCTCACCGAGTCACTGGGCGGTGTGCGCGTGATCAAGGGGTATCATGCCGAGGAGCGCGAAGCGGGCGTGTTTGCCGTCGGCGTGGAGCGGCTGCTGACCAACGTGATGAAGTCGCTGACCATGACCAGCACTCTCTCGGCGGCCTCGACCACAGTGCTGGGTCTGGTATCTGCGCTTGTAATGTGGCTGGGCGGGCATCGCGTGTTGGGAAATACATGGACTGTGGGAACCTATTTTCAATACAACATGTTTCTCGCGTTCATGATTGCGCCAGTCTTCCAGATTGTGAACATCGGCACGCAGTTGACTGAGGCTTTTGCTGGGTTGGACCGCACCAACGAGATCATGACGGAAGTAGAAGAGAACCGCACGCCCGGACGCACGGCGAAGATGCTGCCGATCGAGGGGACGGTGCGGTTTGACAACGTGGAGTTTGCGTACGATCCGGAGAAGCCGGTATTGCACGGCATCAGCTTTGTGGCCGAACCGGGCACGGTAACGGCGCTGGTGGGTTCCTCGGGCTCCGGTAAGTCCACAATTATCAGCCTGCTCTGCGCTTTCCATACGCCATCAACAGGACGCGTGCTGGTGGATGATATTGATTTGTCGACTGTGGACCTGAATACGTTTCGATCGCAGTTGGGCGTGGTGCTTCAGGACTCTTTTCTGTTTGATGGCACCATTCGAGAGAACATTCTGTTCTCTCGTCCGGAAGCGACAGAAGAACAGTTTCTGTTTGCCTGCCGCACTGCCCGCGTAGACGAGTTCGCTGAGCGCTTCCCTGACGCGTACGACACGATTGTTGGCGAGCGCGGCGTGAAGCTCTCTGGCGGACAGCGGCAGCGGCTCTCGATTGCGCGAGCGCTGCTGGCAGAACCGCGCATCCTGATTCTGGATGAGGCGACCAGTTCGCTCGACTCCGAGTCAGAGGCGATGATTCAAGCGGGTTTGAATCAGTTGATGCAAGGGCGAACAACGTTCGTAATCGCTCACCGGCTCTCTACGATTCGCCGTGCCGACCAGATTCTTGTGGTTGAAGGCGGTCGGATTGTGGAGCGCGGCAATCACGCCGAGTTGTTCAAAATGGGCGGACGCTACTACGACCTCTACACGCGGCAGCATGGGCTGGAAGCAAACCTCTTCCTGGCGCCGGGCGAGGGTGATGTAGTGGAGGAGTAGGTGTCCGGGCGAAGTTTTGTCAGTGTAGCCGGAAGTCTCTATTAATTGCGATGCGCATTGCGACCGGGGTTCTGTCTCCTTCCAAAGCGGGTTGAAGGCTATATTCTACTGCTGCCTTGATGGCCACTTCCTCCATCCCGCTTCCTGCGGATTTTTGCAGGCAAATATCTTTTGGCTTGCTGTCAGTGCTGGCAACAGGGGAGACCATACTGACGGAATGGAATTCCATGATGTGCTTATGCCTGGCCACCTTTCGAATCCTGCTGGGAAAGTTCACGGCACGGACTTTGGTGGCCTTGGCGGCTTGATGCCGAAGAAGCCCTTGTAGATATCATTCACATCTCGATGAAACTCGAAATTTCCCAGGCAGGCTGGATTAGGCCGCTATTCGCTAGCTGCGGTGGTCTGGATGACACCGCAGAGATTATTTCAGAGGCAGGGCCGAGGCCTGACACAGACGTCGGCTATTGGATACATGCGTAGTTGGTTGTTGCAGCTAAACAGATCCAAGCCCGCTTCTGTCATGTCGTCTCGAACTTCGATGCAAATATAGTTCAAGCTGAATTCTCCCTCCAGATTGTGCATCTCTTTGCCATTGTTTGGCTTGACGGCCATCCCACCTATGGAAACAACGTATCAGCAGTTGACGGGTGTTTCATATTTTGAGAACCTTAAGATGACCATTAGGCGGAATAGGGGACCAATATGCGAGACGCTGCACCTCATGGAACTTACAAAGTTCAAGCCCTTGACCGGGCGTTTGCCGTTCTGGACTTGCTCGGGGAGAGCGACACACCGCTCGGCTTGGCGCAAGTTGCCTCCTCGTTGCAGTTGCACAAGAGTACCGCTCACCGCTTTCTGATGGTGCTTGAGCGCCACCGCATGGTGGAGCGCACTTCAACGGGGAAGTTCAGGCTTGGGTTGAGGTTGTTCGATTTCGGCAACCGAGCGATCGAGCAATACGATCTGCGTGATCGCGCGCAACCGCATCTGCGGCGCTTGGTGACCGAGACCGAAGAGACCGCGCACCTCTGTATTCTTGAGGCGGCGCGCGTGATCTATATCGACAAAATAGAGCCGGCCCGGTCAGTACGCATGATTACGCGTATCGGAGCCAGCAATCCTGTGCATTGCACGTCGGTGGGGAAAGCAATTCTGGCATTTCTGCCAGAGGACCGGGTAGCCGAGGTCATAAGGCGCACACGCTTTGAGCGATTTACGCATCGCACAATTGCGACAGCGGAGGCGTTGCGTACGGAGTTAGAGAAGACTCGGCGTCGTGGCTATGCGGTTGACGATGAGGAACTCGAAGAGGGGTTGCGGTGCATTGCCGTGCCGCTGCTGGATGCACAACGGCTGCCGGTAGCAGCGGTAAGTATCTCAGGACCGTCTTTTCGCGTAACAGCACAAAAGCTGCCTGCGATCGCCAATCATCTATTGCAGTGCGTGCGGGGGATTTCGGTTGATATGGGCTATCTCTCTGCTACGCGGAGCAATCGTGCTACATGGTCGGCCTAGTTTGGCGGCACATCCAAATCGCATGAATGGCCAGGGCAAATTTTTTCTGTAGCAAGAAGTGAGTTCTACTCCCAGCATGGCTCACAAAGCTCCTCCTTTCTGATAAACTCGATTATGTTGTTCAGGCAAGAATGGATTCCAGTCCTTGCGGATTTGAATTTCTTCAAAGCTAGGGCAGCCTATAGAAGATGAACTTGGGGACGTAGCTCAGTTGGTTAGAGCGCTGCCCTGTCACGGCAGAGGTCGCGGGTTCGAGCCCCGTCGTCCCCGCCATTCATTCCAAAAGACTTAGGAGCGAATGGCAATCAAAGTGACAGCAAGATCTGGGCACAATAAGGGCACAATAAGCCCGAAATCATGCTGATTTTGCCTTCTCTCCCACCTCATTTGTGCCCACGTTCTGCATCATCATCTTTACAACCTTGCTCTGCGCGGCCCGCTTGTTCGAGGTCACTGCCTGCGTGTAAACGTCGAGCGTGATCCGACGGTTCGCGTGCCGTAAGAGCTCCTGAACGGTCTTTACATCCTCTCCGTTTGCCTTCAGCTACGTCCCGAAGGTATGGCGGAAAGTATGCCAGCCGATGTTTTTGTGAATGCCGGCTTCACTGGCAGCCGGCCGAATGTTGCGCTTCATGATGTTGTCCGGCCAATAGGGCTGTTCCCCTCTCATTTTCGGGCTTGCAAATACCCAATCGTCGGCCATCGGGTAGCCCTGGAGAAAGCTGCCGGGAAGTACATGGTGGGATATACGGACCTGCACGGCAGCTTGGACTGTGTGGCCGACTGGCGTGGCTCAGAGCGATTGTGCCTGGACCTGATGGACGAGCCTGACAGAGTCCACCAGATGCTGGCTATCGCCAACCGCAACTTCCTGCCCTTGTATGACCATTTCGACGAGTTGCTCAAGGCGAACGGCCAGCCTTCAGTTACCTGGATGGCAATTCCAACGTGGGGAAAGATGCACATTCCATGCTGCGACTTTACCTCGATGATTTCAACCAAGGGCTTCAGCGAGTTCTACCAGCCCTCGCTTGAAATCGAAATCGAGCACATGACTCATAACATCTTCCACTTGGACGGCAAAGGCATGTTTCGCCATCTCGATCGCATCCTGAGCTACCCGCAGATAAACGCGATCCAATGGGTACAGGGGGTGGGAGACGACCTTCCCATTGCCCAGTGGCTGCCTGTGATCCGCAAAATTCAAGCTGCAGGAAAAGGCGTGATCGCGGATCTTCAACTGGACGAACTGGATCAGTTCATCGGAGCCATGAAGCCCGACGGTCTCTATCTCTGCATTCCAGCCGAGGAGCAGGACCAGCCAGCCATCCTCAAGCGCCTTGAGAAGTGGTAAGGAGTAGGAATGAGTTAAACAAACCGGACCGCCCAAGCCTCAGCTCTGGCCCATATTTCCAGGTCGATTTCAGCGTAAATGTTGCTCGCATTGAGAGGAACATAAAGTAGGCGCATCCTAGTAACTCAGGACCTCCGCGCCCTCCTCGGCGGCAAGTGCGCGCGCTACGCCTTATCAGGCCACTCTTCCTCTCAAAACGCCTTGATCAGAATATTTCGCCACCGACAAACCGCCCCCGGTGCCCAGCGCTCATTCCCCAGCCAGTCCGTCCCGCCGTTGCTGTGCACCTCAAACGCAATGTGCCCGGCCCGTCCCACCAGCCCATCTACCTTGGCCGGGGCCCATCCCGTCGGCCCCTTCATCTTTGCCGTGTCCAGCTCCGCCACCTTCACCCCGTTGATCCATGTGGTCAAATGCGGCACCGCGCCCACGCTTCGCAGCCGGAACCGGTTCCACCCGTTCACCTTCCAGATGCGCAAAAAACGCTCCGCTGGCAGCGCGTAGTCCAGGCGCACGTTGTTGGTCGCGTCCAGCGGTTCTGAGGGCTTTTCCGCAACCAGTTGCACCAGCCGCCCGCTAGCGTCCTTTCTTCCCGTGAAGCAGTAGTTCGTCGCGTGAAAGTTCCCCAGCCCGTTGCCGAAGTATCCGCCAATGGCCCCATGAGGCCTATGGTCGAGGCACATCTGGAAGCCCACGTTCCCTTGCGCGTTGGCGCGCACCATCACTCCCGTATCGGCCGGCCAGTCCGGCCGCGCCTCCAGTTCCAGTTCAAAATCCGCAAACGTCTCCTCTGATGTCAGGTAATTCCCCACCTTCGGTCTTTCCTGCCCGCCAATCAACACTCCATCCTGCACCGCCCACAGCCCCAGGCTCGGCTGCTTCAGATCGCGCGGCTGCGGCTTCCAGCCATTCAGCGTCTTGCCGTCAAACAGCGGCCTGAATCCATCCTGTACGCGCGCTGGACCAATCCGGCTCTCCGCCGCGCTCAGCGCACCGCTCGCCAGCGCGGGATACGCGAAAATCCCCGCCGCCGCCGCAGCGCCCCTCAGGAAACTCCTGCGGCTTTGGTTCGTTCTGTCGTTCATTGCAACCTCAATTCATGTCACCCTGAATTTCCATGTTCATTATCTGCTGCCAATCAATGTACATTGGGTTGCCGCGCCTGGTCCATTTCTCGCATCCGTTGCCATCTCAAAGCCCCGAGCGTGCCCGACTGGGCTGCTTCCGGGACTGCTGAAGAACCAAACTGAGCGGAAGTACCAAGTTCCCGGTGCTATTGTCGTGGCTATCAGGGGCATCAATGCTCCAATTGCGAAGCTCGCGGTTGAAGTATGGGCAGCCTGAATAGGGCGAGCAGGAAAGGGCCGAGATTCCCGGTTCATCTCGATCATGAGTCCCGTCGCTTGCCCAAGGACAGTTGCGCGAAGCCCGCCAGACCGTTCAGTGTGGTGCTGTCCCTTGTTCCCAAGGTGTACTGTGAGACCCCATCGATCCAGAACGCCGCAGTAGCGGCTTGGATCAATCTATATCCATTTCATTCGCAGCAAATAGACCTTCACACCTTGCGTAAGGCCTGTATAAGCGACAGGTGTAAGCAAGAGAATTGGCCAGTACATCCCTGGTAGGTGTGCCAACCCCAGTGAAGGCGCCACGGGAGAGTAAGGTAGCCAGGCTCCGAATGCCATGATTGAAAGCGTCGTCAACGGCCAACTTGCCCGGCTCTGCAGAAATGGAACCTTGTTGGTGCGAATGATATGAATGACCAGTGTCTGCGTCATGATCGACTCTACCAACCATCCAGTTTGGAATACTGAAGCGCGGGATGGATCCCAACATTTGAATACCGACAGCATGACGAAAAATGTGGAGTAGTCGAAGATCGTGCTGATTGGTCCTATGCAGAGGATGAACCTCTTGATCTCTCCAATGTTCCAAGGCCTCGGCCTGGCAACCTGTTCTTCGTCTGCCTCATCCGCGGCGAGCAACCACCTGACCTGGAACTCACTGGTGCCCGTAAGCGTCAAGCTCATGGTCTCAAACGGCTGGGTCACACTTCAAGGGACCGCAGAATGGCAATTCCAAAAGGAAGACGCTGCAAGAGTTGTTCGGTACTTGCAGGGCGTGAAAGCGGTGACAAACGAGATTGATCTCAAGCCCACAGTAACTGCCACGGGCATTAAGAGCAAAATCGAGGAGGCACTCAGGCGCGACGCCCGCATTGAAGCGAGAGATATTATCGTTGAGACTTCAATGCACGATGGTCACTCTGCGCGGCCAGGTGCATTCGTGGAAGGAACATGACGATGCCGCGCATGCCGCTTTTTCCGCGCCCGGCATTACTTGCGTTTCAAACCTCCTCGCAGTTGTAGTGCCCGTATAGGCCTGTTTCATAGTTCCGTCTAAGCAGGGACTTATCAGTATATTCCGGTGAGTCCCGCTTGTTTTGCGAGACAAAGGTGCCATTTCGTTTTCTTCCCAGGCCACCAGTTCTTGGTCAAAAGCACTAGGTATCTGTGTTAATGCGATCTGGGTTCAGGATTTCGGCCACACTTCGGCGGCTACACACTGACACTGAATTACTAAGTGATGGGCGCAGGATTGAAGAGGACGAGATCATTGTGTAGTTCCCAAAAGTCTGCACAGGTCTTTTTGCGACCGCTGGCCACGTCGAGAATAAGCTTGAATATCTCTTCGCCAACGGTGGCAATGGTCGCGTCACCAGTAGCGATAGTGCCGGCATTGACATCGATCAAATCAGGCCACTGGCGAGCCAATGAACTCCGCGAGGCCACCTTGATCACAGGAGCCATCGCCAGGCCATACGGCGTTCCGCGCCCTGTCGAAAACACATGCATGTTCATTCCAGAAGCGAGCTGCAAGGTGCCGCAGACGAAATCGCTAGCTGGTGTTGCAGCAAAAATGAGTCCTTTCCTTGTAACTCGCTCTCCGGGTGCCAGCACTTCCATGATGGCCGTGCTTCCAGCTTTGGCAGTCGATCCAAGGGCCTTCTCGACGATGTTGGTCAAGCCGCCTTTTTTGTTCCCCGGCGTCGGATTGGCGCTTCGATCCACTTCTCCCCGGCTCAGGTACTTGTCATACCAGTCCATTTGCTCAACGAGTTGGTCAGCCACCTCGGTGTTAGCCGCGCGTGCCGTGAGAAGGGCTATGGCGTCGCGGACTTCTGTGACTTCTGAGAACATCACACTAGCTCCTGCCCTGACCAGCATATCGGCTGCATAGCCGATCGCAGGGTTGGCGGTGACGCCGGAGAAAGCGTCACTGCCGCCGCACTGCAGCCCGACAACAAGATCGGCAGCAGGGCGAGTGACACGCCTCCGCTGGTTGAGCACAGCAAGGCGCTCTTCTGCCAGGCGCATGATCGCTTCCACAATCCCAAGAAACCCGCGATACTGCTCGTCCTGCAGGCGAACGGTATAGGAGTCAGACTCCAGGATGGGGAATGTGCCGGTGGGCATTAGCCGCGATGGCTGTAGCTTTTCGCATCCAAGACTCACAACCAGCGGTGCTCCGCCCAGGTTGGGGTTGAGGCTCAGGTTGCGAATCGTACGTATCGGGATCTCTGCTCCAGGAGCATCAATGGCCACACCACATCCGTAAGCGTGGTTGATGGCAACCACATCGTCCACGTATGGAAAGCGAGGTAGAAGCTCCAGCTTGATTCGTTTCACAGCATAATTCACAGTAGCCGCAACGCACTGAACCGTGGTGGTGATGCCAAGAATGTTCTTGGTGCCGACTGAGCCGTCGGGGTTCAGAAAGCCTTCGAAGGTGTAACCACCCAGGGAGGGAAGGGGATCAGGCACAGCTGTGGCCATCGGCAACGCATCGAGAGCAGGAGCCTGGGGCAAGCGCAGAACGCCTTCATGCACCCACGTCCCTTTGGCGATGTCCGCTTCCGCATAGCCAATCACCACACCATAGCGCAGGACAGGCCTGCCGGAGCCGATATCGACCAAAGCGACCTTATGTGCTTCGGGGACATCCTCCACAAGGACGAGGCCTGAGTCGAAGAGAGTGCCAGCAGGCAGCCCGCCTGGATTGACAACAATAGCGACATTGTCCTGCGGATGAACCTGTATGTAAATTGCTTGAAGATATTGTGCTTTTACCATCGCTTCCGCTCCTGCGCCGTGGTCGTTCGAATGCGCGTTGATACCATGCACATGTACTGATCACACTATAAAGACAAAATCCGCCGCTCGCCATGCCAAAGCCGGTCTCGGTGAATTACCGTGCAATTCCGAAGGCGTATCTGACACCTTCCCACACAGTGTTGATTCCATCCAGGACCATGAATTCCTTCAGGCAAATGGGGGCCCTTGTCATCTCTCAGGTTGCGATCGTGCGGTCAGGTCAAACCTGTTAGGCATTCCACGAGCAAATGTGACCATCGCAATACCTGTTGCTGCTGCAACACTGCAAGGGCAGTGGATTAGCGCAATCGCGAGTCATCTGCTGAAGATGAAATTGAACGGGGGATGCGGATGTTCCGAGCTTCGAAGAATCGATTTGAGACTACGTCCACCGTTGCAGCGTTTTTCCAGGTACCAAGAAGAATACGCAATTTGAGTGCTCCTGCCGCGAAGGCGCGCCTCGCAGTCCTTGCCATCTCAAGTCTCTTTGTGCCCATTGTCTTCTCAGAGAGTTCGGCGGCGCAATCGGCGGTCTTGGAGGCAAACGACTCGTCAATCTCCGCAACCGCCCCTATGTTACAAAATCAAGAAATCTACATACGCCCAACGCATAGGGTGATCGCGGGCAATTATGCTTTCGATACATTTGGTCCATACCCCATCAGCGGTGCGGTTCTCGCAGCGGGTATCAATCAGTTGGACAATTCTCCGCCCGAATGGAATCAGGATGCGGCGGGTTTCGGCAAGCGTGTTGGGTCCAATTTCGGCATTGCGGCGATTGGAACCACCACAAGATATTCCCTCGCTGAAGTATTCAGAGAAGATGCAATGTACTATCGTTGCGCATGCACAGGCGTAATTCACCGCACGAGTCATGCAGTTTTCTCCACCGTGACCGCACGTCATGGCAGCGATGGGCATCGCGCTTTTTCAATCTCCGCGCTCGTAGCGCCCTATGTTGGGGCGGCAGCCGGGGTGTACGCATGGTATCCAGAGCGCTATGGCGTAAAAGACGCGTTTCGAATAGGTAACTATTCTCTACTAACTGAGGTAGGCGGAAACATCGCGCTCGAGTTCTTTGCCTCAAAGCCGCACTCTCTGCTGTCGCGCATGCACATGAAGAGCATGCGTGGAGCGCCAGAGCCTGGTTGGAACAAATGAGCAACGCCACCACTACACCAGCCGTTGTGAATCAGCGCAAAACTCTTGACTGGCGAGCCGTAGAGACTACTGCGCTCGTGGACTCTACCACTGAAGTCATCAACAACTTCTTCGAGTGGTTTGGCAGTCTTGGTATCTTCTTTTGGCAGGTTGTACGCGCCGCAGTTACACCGCCATTTGAGTGGCGCGAGTTGATTAGGCAACTGGACGAGGTTGGGTCAAAGTCCTTGCCCCTTGTTGCGTTGGCAGGATCTGCAATAGGAATTGTCATCTCTCTTGAAGCCCGCTACAGCCTGAGCCGGTTCGGTGCCAAGTCAATGTTCCCCGCCACGCTCGTGTACTCGGTGATCCAGGTGATGGGTCCCATCATTACGGGCTTGGTTGTGAGTGGGCGCGTAGGGGCGGGCATCGGTGCGGAATTGGCTTCGATGAAAGTCACTGAACAAATTGACGCAATCGAAGCATCCGCAATCAATCCGTATAGATTGCTTGCTGCAACCAGAATCGTGGCCTGCATATTAATGCTGCCCCTGCTAACCATCGCAGCCGACGCCTGCGGGTTGCTGACAGGCTGGTTTGCACAGGCTTTGGTTGAGCCTCTTTCTTGTCATCAGTTCGTGCAGCGTGGCTTTCAGGGTGCAACGTTCAATGCCTTCCTGCCACCTACATTCAAGACAGTTGTATATGGACTGATTATTGGCCTAGTCGCATGCTTCCAGGGGATGCGTACCCGTGGCGGTGCTGAAGGAGTCGGCCGGGCAGCTACCAATTCCGTTGTGCTTGCCTCTCTGTTCCTCATTTTGGCGGATGTGGTGCTGGTCAAATTCATCCTCGTTGTCTTTCCTTAGCACCGTATAGAAAGGTCTGTGAAGCAGCAATGACCAGCGTTCAAACAATTCCGACTGTCAAAGGTGAAACTGAAGCGAGAGTCGGTGCGCCGGCGGTGGCGGTAGAGAATCTTCAAAAGTCCTTCGGTGCGCATCAGGTGTTGAATGGCGTTAGCCTGAGCGTGAATCGGGGAGAGACGTTAGCTGTACTTGGCCGAAGCGGAACAGGCAAGAGCGTAATGCTGAGGCTGATCATAGGCCTCGATAAGCCAGACTCCGGATCGATTCGCATCTGCGATGAAGATATCGCCGGTATGAATATCGATCAGTTGGGTAGTATCAGAAAGCGAATGGGCTTCCTGTTTCAACATGCTGCACTCTACGATTCACTCACAGTTGCTGAGAATGTTGCGTTTCCGTTGCGACATCACAGAAGAGAGATGTCAAACGCTGAGCGCTCTACTCGTGTTCAAGAACTTCTGGTTGAAGTAGGCCTGGAGGGCGGTCTTGACAGGATGCCGTCTGACATCTCCGGTGGGATGCAGAAGCGGGTGGGCCTTGCACGGGCGCTCGCTCTGGAACCCGAAATCCTGCTACTCGATGAGCCTACGGCGGGTCTTGACCCGATCAGCTCAAGGGAAATCGACGACCTGATTCTCAAGCTGCAGAGGGAGCGCAAGATGGCCTCCGTCGTGGTGACGCACGACATGGTTAGTGCGAAGGCAATTGCCAATCGCCTTGCACTACTGGATCAAGGCAGCGTCGTGATTGAGGGTAGGTTTGAAGACCTTGAGCGAAGTGACATCAGATTTGTACAGAATTTCTTAAGGCAGTAGTAGGAGGAAACATGTCCAGAGTGGCTCGGTTAGGGGCATTCATCGTATTGACGCTGGCGATTCTGGCAGCAGCGGTCTTCACTATCGGAAGCAAGGCATACCTGTTTCGATCTACGTACCAGTTGAAGACCTTATTCGACAATGTTGCGGGCCTGTCAGCAGGAGCCAATGTAGAGGTGGGCGGCGTGCACAGCGGAACTGTGCATAGCATTATGCTGCCGCACCAGCCAGGCGATAAAGTTACTGTCCTAATCGACGTTGACAGCACTACGCATGAAATCATTAAACGGGATTCCGTCGCATCAATTGAAACTGAGGGCGTGCTGGGGAACCAGTATCTCGCCATCTCATTTGGATCAGCGGGGCAAGCAGACGTTCACGACGGCGACCTAATTCCAAGCAAGCCCCCCTTGCAGGTCTCAGAGCTATTCAAGAAGGCAAACGGCATCTTGGATAGCAGTCAGCAGGCCATTCAAAACGCATCTGAGGCAACAGCGCACCTCAACTCTGTGAGTGCGAAAATCGACTCCGGCCAAGGCTCAGTGGGCGCATTGATCAATGACAGGGAACTGTATAGCAACCTGCAAAACTCCACACATTCACTGAGCGGGACGATGGTTCAGGCGGAAGCTGGGGTAACGGATTTCCGGGAAAATATGGAGGCCCTCAAGCACAACTTCCTCTTGAACGGCTACTTCAAGAAGCGTGGGTATGAGAATTCCGCTGATCTCACTGACAATCAGATCGATGGATTTCCGAAAGGCACCCCGGCAAAGGTATTTGACTACTCTGCAAAGCAACTCTTCGCTGGCCGGGACACAGCCAAGCTTCAGAATCAAAAATCACTCAATGAAAGCGGAGAATACCTCGTAAATACTCCGTTCGGATTTGCTGTAGTAGTTGTCTCAGCCGGACTTGAAGGAGACAGTTCCAAGGAGCTTGAGCTAACAAAGGCGAGAGCAATGGTTATTCGCGGATATCTGGTTGAGAATTTCGGATTCGATGACAGTAAGATTAAGACCCTGGGATTAGGCAAGCAAACCGGAGCGACGTCAGTAGTGGATGCGGGAACAATTGAGCTGCTTATCTTCCCTGCGGGCAGTGACGTACCAGCAACAGTTGAAATATCCAAAGGCGAAGCGTCAAAATGAGCAGCAGACTATGTGCCTGCACCTTGTGAGCCTCGAGGGCAGCGATTGAGTTGGCTCGTCCTCTAGAAGGCCCGTCGAGACCCAGCAAACTGGCGCTTGAGAATCAGAGATGTGAGCAGTGGCTCAATTGGACGCCCTGAGCGGAATAGCACAGCCACAACTTCAGGCATTTGCAAGAATGGTCCAGAAGGCGAGTTGTATGTCTCGCCTTGGTCCGGTTCCTGAGCTAAGTCAGTTCAACTGGTGACTATCCCTCTTAGCTAACTGTATTATGCGAGGAAGAGTATGCCTCTTGTTACTGTTGTTCTCACGCTCGTAGTAGTCGGCCTGTTGTTATTTCTCGTAAACCGTTTCATACCGATGCAGAGCCAAGTCAAAGGAATACTAAACGGCGTCGTAGTGATTGCCGTAGTCCTCTGGCTTGTGAAGATCTTCGGTCTATTTGAATACCTGACAGCCCTCGGTGTTGGGCAGCCCCTTGTCACTGTAGTCATCACCTTGGCTGTTGTCGGGCTGCTGTTGTTCCTTGTAAACCGGTTCATCCCGATGCAGGGGCAGATCAAAGGGATATTGAACGGCGTTGTAGTGATTGTGCTTGTTCTCTGGCTCATGAAGATGTTCGGTCTCTTCGAGTACATCACCCAGTTCCGCGTTGGCCGTTGAAATACGTTTTGTCCTGGTTGGCGGAATTGCAGTCGATTAATCAATGCACGGCTAAACCTTATGGCACACAACTGTATACAGGAGAAAAAGTGAAGCGCATCTTTGTACTTGCAGTCGGAACTATCTTCAGCTTGAGCGCAATGGCCCAGGTCAATCCAGGGGCGGCAGTGGTCGTGCAGTCGACAGATTCCGGTCATGCCTTTCAGGTAACAGTAGTCAGCCGTACAGTTCAGGCTGTCAATTATCGGCACCGCAGCGGCGCATCAGAGGTGGACTTTGCCGGCACTGCTTTGCTCCCCTCCGCCAACGGTAAAGCTAAGGTACGGAGCAAGCGCGGAACCCTGGAGGTCGAGGCTGAATTTGGAAGCCTGCAGAATCCAACAATCTTCGGCAATGAGTATCTGACGTATGTTCTGTGGGCAGTTTCTCCTGAAGGCCGTGCCGTGAATCTCGGCGAAGTATTGGTGGGTGACAATGATCGCAGCAAGCTGACTGCAACCACAGAACTCCAGGCGTTCGCACTTATTGTTACTGCTGAGCCTTACTACGCCGTCCGGCAACCGAGCAATGTTGTAATTCTGGAGAATGTTGTTAACGCTGATACCAAGGGAACTACAGAACAGGTAAACGCGAAGTATGAACTCATGGAGCGTGGGGGGTACATCCCAACTGGATACAAGTTCGATCCAGTGGTCCTGAGCGCCAGTCTTCCACTTGAGTTCTACGAGGCTAGAAATGCGCTGCGTATTGCACAGTCAGAGGGCGCTGAGAACTATGCGGGGCCTAGCTATCAGCATGCTGTCGAGTATATGAATAGTGCTGACGCTTACGCTACACGGAAGAATGTCGAGAAGAAGCCGCTGATTGCGGCTGCACGACAGGCCGTACAGACAGCAGAAGACGCGCGAGAGATCGCTGTCAAGAGGATCGATGAAGAGCGTCGGAATGCGGTGCTCCAGGCTTCCAGTGATGCTCAAGCAAGATCTCAGTCACAGGCTCAAGACGCAACGCGGCTGAAACTCCAGGCTCAATCGGACAGCGCAGCGGCTCAGTCTGAGGCGGTTAGGGCGAAAGACGAGGCAGTAAGAGCACAGGCAGAGAAGCAAGCAAGCCTCGCAGCATCTGCATCAGCGGTTTCCGCAGCGCAGGCTGACGCGGAGCAATCCCGCTTGATTGCCCAACAAGCGCAGCAGGGCGAACAAAAAGCAGTTAATGACAAGGCCGCAATGCGTGCGCAATTGTCTGAGCAATTAAACAAGGTTCTTGAGACACGAGACAGCGCAAGGGGACTGATCGTGAGCATGTCAGACGTTCTGTTTGACACCGGGAAATATTCGCTGAAGCCAGGCGCGAGAGAGAAGCTTGCCAAGGTCGCAGGAATTCTAATCGCATATCCTGGTCTGAATATTGAAGTTGGCGGGTACACAGATAACGTTGGCGGCGATGAAATGAATGTGAAGCTATCAGAGAATCGCGCTGGCTCAGTCCGTGACTACCTTGTAGAACAGGGTGTCGCATCAACATCAGTGAGTGCCAAGGGCTTTGGAAATTCCTTGCCGGTTGCTTCAAATGAGAATGCAAGCGGGCGTCAGCAGAACCGAAGGGTTGAGCTTGTCGTTTCAGGAGACGTGATTGGCGGCCAGGCAAACTCAACGGTAGGCAGCTTGCGATAATGTCGCAACTCGCGTAGGTAGTTGTTTGAATTGAGTAACAGGGCGCGGCCTCGATAGGGACCGCGCCCTACCTCAAGATAATCTGCATTACGGATAAATGTGAGGGGTCGAGAATGCTCGGAGCAATTCTGATTGTGATTCTAATTATGGCTTTGCTGGGTGTGCTTCCTCGTTGGCCACATAGCAGAAGTTGGGGCTATTATCCGACCGGCGGGATTGGCCTCGTATTGATAATTGTATTGATTCTCCTCCTTCTTGGGAGGATCTAGGCAGGCACGCTCCAAATGAGCACCGTTCAACGACGCACCAGAATCAATGGAGTTGTAATGACCACCATCAAGAATACCGGCGTTAAGACAAGTCTCGCTGCTCGCAAGTTCAACGGCATCCAAATAGTTCCGTCAAATGTGTTGACAGATACGGTTCGAATGCCGCTAGACGATTCGCTGATAGAAGCAGAGGCGTCTGTCTTTGTTGAGGATTTCTCAGTAGAGCATTTCTCTCCAGGGGGCACTCTATCGGCTGTCGTGATGGAAGCTGCAGCTGAAGATACACAAGTGCCAGATATTCCAAGCCTTCCTCGATCGTAGAACAGTCAACTATTCGGCAGATTTGGAGAAGCTCTTAGATCATCGGACTCTCAGAATGCTGTCGTGCGATAGATACATGTAGGTGATGGCTATGCTGCGCGATAGTCACCTCCAATTCAGCAATTTGCAATGATGGCTCCGCCAGCGTCAATACAAGTGAAGGCAGGTATGTATGTCAAATATTGAAGAGATCTACTCTGACGGAATAGCTGGTCGATCCCTGCCAGTACCCTTTGCGCCTATAGCATCGAAGGCATGCAGTCTGCCGCTACCCACCAGGGTTGCATTCATCGGCAACTATCTGCCGCGGCAGTGCGGCATCGCCACCTTTACTACGGACCTGTGCGATGCGCTTGCAAACGAATATGGCAGCGGTCGCCTGTTTGCGATCCCAGTCAACGATCCTGAGTCGTGCTATGAATACCCTGGCCGTGTTCGTCTTGAGCTTGAGCAAGAGGAGTTGGCTTCCTATGAACGTGCCGCTGAGTTTCTCAACTTCAATGGCAACGATCTTGTATGTTTGCAGCATGAATATGGAATCTACGGTGGAGCTGCGGGCCGACACATTCTTTCGCTGCTGCGAAAACTGAATATGCCGTTAGTGACTACACTCCATACCGTACTGCGCGAACCGGACGCAAATCAACGTAGTGTGCTTGAAGAGATTGCGCGACTCTCAGATAGACTTGTCGTCATGAGTGAGCTGGCGGCCCAGCTATTACAGGATGTTTATGGCGTTCCAAACGGCAAGATTGACATAATTCCGCACGGCGTTCCGGATCTTCCATTCATGGATCCAAATTATTTCAAGGATAAGTTTGGCACTGAGGGCAAGCCTGTACTTCTCACCTTTGGCTTGCTTTCGCCAAATAAGGGAATTGAGAATGTGATTCGCGCCCTTCCTGCGATTCTTGCCTGCCACTCGAATGTTGTCTATATCGTCTCCGGTGTGACACATCCGCATATTCGTAAGCGTGAAGGGGAGCGCTACCGCGAAGAGCTAGTTGCATTGGCTGAAGAGCTTGGTGTCTCCGATCACCTGATCCTTAACAACCGATTTGTAAGCGCTGAAGAGTTGGTGGAGCATGTGGGTGGAGCAGATATTTACATCACACCCTATTTGCAAGAGGCCCAGGTGGTCTCTGGAACCTTGGCTATCGCTCTTGGTGCTGGGAAAGCGATCATCTCGACACCCTACTGGCACGCTAAAGAACTCCTTGCTGCAAAGAGGGGCGTGATTGTCCCATTTGCTGACCCCGCGGCAATTGCACAGGCCGTTATTGAGTTGCTGGAGAACGAGGCCGAGCGTCATGCGATGCGGAAGCGTGCCTATTTGCACTCTCGCGGTACGACATGGCCGAAGACCGCTCGGGCCTACATGGCGAGCTTCCAGAGGGCGCGCTTTGAACGCTCATTAAAGCCTAGGGCCGCGCAATCGGATGAAACGCCTTCCGGGGTTATGGATATTCTGCCGAAGATGAACGTGGGACATTTGCTCACCATGACCGATGATACGGGCATGTTGCAGCACGCAATCTTCTCGGTTCCCAACACGCACGAAGGATATACCACCGACGACAATGCGCGCGCTCTCATCGTCTCAGCGGTGCTGGCAGAGGAGCAGGCAGTCCAGGGTGACGCCTCGGCTCCAGAGCTATCGCATCGCTATCTAGCCTTCCTTTGGCTTGCATTTCACACAGATTCTGGAAGGTTCAGGAATTTTCTAGGATACGACCGGAAGTGGCTTGAAGATGTAGGATCAGATGACAGCCATGGCCGCGCGCTGTGGGCTTTGGGAAAGGTGCTCGGACACTCTCGCAATGCAGGCCTGAGGGGAGCCGCTGGCAGACTCTTTGAAGCCGCGGTTCCTGCATCGCTCTCTTTCACCAGTCCGCGCGCCTGGGCATATTGCATCCTCGGTATGCAAGCTTATCTTGACTGGTTTCCCGGCGACAGGGCTATCCAGGGTATTCGCAATGCGCTCGCAAATCGGCTATTGGATATTTACGAGCGCAGCCATACCGATTCGTGGAGATGGTTTGAGAAGAGCCTCTCCTACTCAAACGCGCGGCTCTCTCAGGCCCTCATTCTTGCAGGGTGGCGAAGTGGCAATCAGCGCATGATTGAAGCCGGGATGGACTCGCTCAAATGGCTTGTTGCTGAGCAGCATCGCGACGACAAAGAGGTCTTCGTTCCAATTGGTTCAAGAGGCTTCTTTGTAGAAGGGAATGAGAAGGCGCGATTTGATCAACAGCCGGTAGAGGCGTGTGCGACTGTCTCTGCCTGCCTTGAGGTTTACCGGCTTACTGAAGAGAGGCAGTGGCTTGAGGAGGCGCAGCGCGTATTTCGGTGGTTCCTTGGCAAGAATGATCTTCAGGTCCCGCTGTACGACCCCATAACGGGCGGCTGCAGAGACGGGCTTCATCCTGACCGCGTAAATGAAAATCAGGGAGCAGAATCTACACTCTCTTTTTTGATGGCTCTGCTTGAAATGCAGGCAGCCAAGGTAGCAAGCGTGGAACAACACTTCCCTGAAATGAGCGCATCTCTTGAATCCAACTAGCCCGGCCACGGAATCCCCTGAGTTGCTTGACCTGGAACAGATGAGGCTGAAGGCATGCATCGACCTTCCCCTCTTCACACGACATTCGGATAACCCGATTCTCAGCCGAAAGAACTGGCCCTACCCAATCAACAGTGTGTTCAACGCAGGCGCGGTAATGCTGCCTGACGGGGACACGCTGCTGCTTTGCCGGGTTGAAGACAGAACCGGTTTGTCGCACCTCTGCGCTGCGCGTTCGGCAAATGGCCTCAACGGTTGGCGGATAGATCCTCAGCCAACACTCCTGGCAAATCCCGCTGAATACCCTGAGGAAGTATGGGGCATTGAAGATCCGCGCATCACATACGTGCCGGAGATGGAGCAGTATGCCATTGCGTACACATCCTTTGCGCGTGGGGGGCCTGGAGTCTCACTTGCGATGACGAAGGATTTCAGGACATTTGAACGGTTCGGCGTTGTCATGTCCCCAGAGGACAAGGATGCAGCACTTCTGCCACACAGGATTGGCGGCAACTGGGCATTGATTCACCGCCCGACCACTCCTTTAGGGGCGCATATGTGGATCTCTTACTCGCCCGACCTGCGTCACTGGGGCAGCCATAAGATCATCCTTGCGGCGCGACGCGGCGGATGGTGGGATGCAAACAAGATTGGCCTGTGCTCGCCTCCTATTGAGACGGCCAAGGGTTGGCTGATGATCTATCACGGCGTGCGGCAGACAGCATCGGGCAGCATCTATCGCTTGGGTCTTGCGCTCTTTGACCTCGAAAGGCCGGAGATATGCCTGCAGCGCGGGGACTCCTGGATATTTGGCCCGGAAGCTCCCTATGAACGCAACGGCGATGTAAAAGATGTTGTATTTCCCTGCGGACAGACGATTGGCGCGGATGGAGACACAATCTATTTGTATTACGGAGCTGCTGACTCCTGCATTGCTCTTGCAACAGGAAGCATCCGTTGTCTGTTGGCATGGCTGGAAGCAAACTCAAGCGCCGAGGTAACAAGCACTCCCTAAGACAAGGCCTGAATGAGTATCTTTGCAAGACTGTCGGCACGCGCTGCATTTCAGGTGAATAGCGTTGCAGCGCCGCCGCACTGGCTAACGCACCTGGGCGTGTTGGGAGTCTTCTCTGTTGCAGTGATTGACTCATCGGTAATCCCCATCACTATTCCCGGTAGCCCTGATTTGCTCTTGCTTTGGCTTGTAGCGCACGGCGGAGATCCCTGGCTGCTTGCGGCAAGTGCCATAGCCGGCAGCCTCGTGGGCGGATACTCTACCTGGCAAGTCGGCAGGAAGAGTGGCGAGTCAGCGTTGCGCCGCTATGTGCCGGCGCGGCACCTTGGGCGTATCGTCCGTTGGGTCGAGCGCCATCCAGTCCTGGCTGTATTCTTGCCCGCCGCACTTCCTCCCCCAATTCCTCTGTCACCATTTGTGCTTGCCGCTGGCGCTCTCGGCGTCTCGCAGAATCGCTTTCTGCTTGTATTTGGTGCAGCACGCAGCCTACGCTACTGCCTTATAGCCTGGCTTGCGCTGCTCTATGGGCGCAAGGCTGTTCACATCTGGTCTGCAGAGCTTCAGAGATGGTCGGTACCTTTACTCTGGTCTCTTCTGGGGCTATTGATAGCAGGTGTCGCTTTTGGAATTTGGAAGCTCAGGCGCTTGCGCAAATCTGATGAGGAAGAGGAAATTGCGCGGCATGGCAGGATCGTCTGTGCTGAATAACATATTGAGATAGAGAATCTACACAACGAACATCGCCACGCCTGCGGTAAACATGGCAAGTGTGGTGATTGCTACCAGTACCCATGCCAGCCGGGAACTCGGTTGTCCTTGCATCAAGTTCTTGTCTGAAGCAACAACCAGGATGCCGACCAGAAGAAAGGGAGCCAGCAGGCCGTTGATTACTGCTGTCCAGTAAAGAGCATTCACAGGGTTCACGCCGACAAAATCGAGCGCAACGCCCACCCCTGTTGAAGCGAGAATGAGAGCATAGAACCAACGCGCCTGCGTTAACTTCTTATTGAGCCCCTGTCGCCATCCAAGTGTCTCAGCAAAGGCGTATGCCGCAGATCCTGCCAATGTTGGGATTGCCAGGAAACCGACGCCGATGATTCCTATTGTGAACAGCGTTGCCGCAAAATTGCCAGCAAATGGCCGCAATGCCTCGGCAGCTTGGCGAGAAGTCTCAATCTGTGTAATGCCGTGTCGATTAAGCGTGAGGGCAGTGGTCAGAATAATGAAGAACATGACCATATTCGAGAAGAACGCACCCACACCCACATCAATGTTCCTTAAAGTCAGTTCCTCTGCTGTTGCCCCTCTGCGCAGAGCCAGTGTGCTTTGCCCTGCAGATTTCTCCTCTTCTACTTCTTCACTCGTTTGCCAGAAGAACAAATATGGGCTGATCGTGGTTCCAAGGATCGCAACCAAGGTAGCCCATTCCTCCTTGGAATGCGGTATGGACGGGATGAGGGTATCGCGCATCACCTGGCCCCAATTGGCGCCGACTACAAATGCGGTAATGGGATATGCGAACAGGACGAGAACGAGCCACTTCAGCACATTGGCAATCTGGCGATACTGCAGACGAACCGTTGCCCAGGAGATCAGGAGAGCGAATGCCACTACAAACCAGCGTGAGTTGACTCCGCTGAGCATTGCCGCGGCATCAGCCATGCCCGCTAGGTCTGCAGCGATGTTGATTGTGTTTGCGGCTAGAAGTGCGACTATGAACGTGAGCAACAGCCAACGCGGAAACCGCTGGCTGAGATTACCGGCCAGGCCTTGGCCACTCACTTTACCAATGCGGGCGCACATCATTTGAACCGCTGCCATCAAGGGCCAAGTCAGCAGCGCAGTCCAAAGCAGTTTGGTGCCAAGTTGCGCGCCGGCCACGGAGTACGTGGCGATGCCTGAGGGGTCATCGTCCGCAGCCCCGGTAATGATACCGGGGCCGAGCGACTTCAACAGCGAGCGTATCCACCGGATTGATCTGTTAGTCGGCATGAATACCGGCTACTGTGCAGGTTGAACGAACAGATCTTCGGCGAGCTTGAAGTGAATCACTGACTCCGCCGGAATGTCGATATCCCGGTTCCCGGTCAACCCTGCTACTGCCGTACCTGCACCGCCGCCTGCTAGGCCACCGATTACGAGTCCGGTACCGCCAGAGGCCAAGCCACCTACCAGCATCCCCAGTCCTGCGCCACCGCCAATCAGCGCGGATGAGCGTCTGCCCTTGCCCTTCTTGGTGCGCGCAAGGTCCCTTGTGTTGAGTGGATACTGCTTGTTATTCAGTGTGAGTGAGGTTAGTCGAAGCTCAAGCAGCGATCTGCCTTTGAAGTGACCACGGCGATGCGATACATCTACAACTCCGCCCACCACTGTACCTTTTGGCAAAAGAACACTGTTATCGCTCGCTATCACCGGCTCAACTAATTCTCCGGTAAATGCGTCGCCCGCACGGCTCCCCTTCACGCTGATGCGTTGATCGATTCGGATCGCCAGCGTGGTTCCTGCCGGGATGCCGACATCGACTGGTACTGGAGGTGGCAGAGGCACGGCAGAGACCACTGGGACTGAGAAGGCAGGAACAGGCGTTCCTGGGGTCGGTGGTGTTACCGCAGTGGTGATTGCCTGGTTCTTCTGTCCGGGCGCAGGGGGCTGCACCATCGTTGTTGTGGTGGTTCCATTCTTGTCAACAGATATAACTTGCTGCGGCTGTCCGGTAGCTGTTGCTTGTGCCTTGGCCTGATCCAGTGCAACGTCCTGTCTGGACTTGCATCCGGAAAGCATGGCTGCTACCAACACCAGCATCAGTACCGGCGTCCGGCCTGTGCGAACCAAAGAGCATGAAGTGAACATTTCGATCCTTTTCTCATTGTGATTGGATGATGGCACCAGGCTGCGATGGATGGCGCTCTGCATCGATGGAAGTTGCAATAGCCTTGGCAAATCCGATAGTGCAAACCTGCGGCACTTACTCAGATACAATTGCCGGGTTCTTGGAAAATCTCCAGGCGCTTTTCAGAATAGTGATCAAACCCATTTGTGTCTGAGCCATCTGAACCAGATATGAATGGGGATCGCTGATTACTGCCGGCTTCACTCACGTGTGTTTCTAAATACCATGGGACATCTCTCGATACTGGGCAGATAACTATCAGTGCGTTGTTGAGTGGACCCCTGAAGTAGTTCATCGTCTGCGGCGGGTACGCTGCAAAAGTTCCATGTCACGTGTCCATGACGGTCGCGACCCGCAATTTCAGCGCTGAAGATTCGATCAGTCGTGCAGCACAACGTTGACAAGCGAGCTGTTGATAGTCATTCCACCGCCGCTGTAGTCAATGTAACCAAGTTCCCGAAACCGATTGAGGAAGAAGCTTACGCGCGACCGGGTTGTTCCAATCATCTCTGCCAGGGTCTCCTGACTGATCTTTGCGATAACCGGAATTGGTTTCGATTCCTGTCCGAAGTTGGCCATCAGCATAAGCAGCCGGGCGAGGCGCTTCTCGCTGGAGTTGAACAGGTGGTCCACCAAGTCTGCTTCCATGCGGATATTGCGGGTGAGCAGGTGCGCGAGGAACTGCTCGGCGAACTCCGGTTCACGATGGAGCAGGTCCTGCATCACCTGTTTGTCGATACGAATGATGGTGCTGTCTTGAAGCGCGTTCGCTGACGAGATGCGAAGCTTCTGGCCCGCCAGGGAGGCTTCACCGAAGAAGCTGGCTTCGGGAAGGTGGGCAATAACGGCTTCCTTGCCGCTCATCGATACGACGGTGAGCTTAACTCTGCCGCTCTGGATGTAGTAGACCGAATTGGCCGGGTCGCCTTGCGAAAAAATTGATTCGCCGGTCACATACTCGCGTCTGGATCTGCCGCTGATGAGCCTGTTCAGAGGTACCTGGAGATCAAATACTGGCCCATGTTCCGGCAACGCGCTGCTACCACGTGAGACCACAGTCATTTTATTGTGTGCAACCGGGAGTGAAGGAAAGGAGCGGCCCAGCTGATTGCTCGGTGCGGTGCTGTTCGTAGTTGCGAAACTAGTAGCCATGATTGATACCTTTCACTTGTGCAGAGTAGGTGCAAAAGATTGAATTACCGTCAACCGCTGCAATCTCAATAAACCCAAGATACTCACTGGACAGAAACATGAACATCGGCAAAGGCTATAAATGATGTAGGTGTTTTGAGTCATTTGATGTAGGGTTTCTCTTACGCCTCAGAGTCGATTGAACTGATGTCAAGCACAATAGAATGCAGGGAAGAGATGCAACTCTGCCCCATATCCATTGCATATACCCCATACCTATTGAGCCGCTGGCTCTGCGCTTGCAATGAGTCAGCGCATAATGTAACTTCTGGAAGTGTCTAAGTGAGTTATATACGCTAATTATCTATTGTTGAAGAATCTGTTGATCTTCTTGCTGATATGGAATTCAAAACATCTAATTTACATCGGGATTCCGCGCCAACTTGGCCCGGTTGTCCAGAATCGTCCTGATCATGGGCGCCAGATCCTCTGGAGCATTGTCCTTGTTCACATAGGCGCTTGCGCCCGCTAGTAGGCAGCGCGATGCGTATTGGTTCGCTGGCTGCACGCTAACCATGATTACTGGGAGCAGGGGATATTCCAGCCGTACATCCTTCAGAATATCAAGCCCACTGCGGCCTGGCATATTAATGTCGAGCAACAGCACGTCCTGCGGGAAGCCGGCCAACTCGACCAGTACTTCACTCCCGTTGGAGGCCTCGGAAAAGTGAACGCCTGAAAATGCGTCCGCCAAAAGTTCTCTCAGTCCGCGTCGCACGTTCGCATGATCATCTGCTATCAGGATATTCATTATCTTTGACCTAGAGCTAAGATACCGGAGGTGAAAGGCAATCGGCATCAGCGAAGGCCGTGATTTTCGTAGGGTTTATTCTGCATACGCTGTAGGGGTTTTCCTACAGCGGCGTCAAGCTAATTGATAAGGCTGTTCGTCATGGCGTAGCGTGTAAGGTCGGCGTTGCTCTTCATTTGCATTTTTTCCATAATCCGGGCCCGATAGCTGCTGATTGTCTTTACGCTCACATGAAGCCGTTCGCCAATCTCTGTCAGGGGAACCCCGTTGGCGATCATCCTCATTACTTCATACTCCCGGTCTGAGAGCGATTCATGCAGGGGCTTGTCTGCGGACTCATCCAGATTCGAGATCAGCTTGTCTGCAAGACTCGCACTCACGTAGCGGCCTCCGCTCAAAATCTTCTTTGTCGCCATCGCCAGTTCTTCGGCAGCGCTATCCTTATTGATATAGGCGGCTGCGCCAGCCCGCAAACAGCGCACCGCATACTGGTCCTCTGGCTGGCAACTGAGTATGATCACCGGCAACCGCGGATATGTGTGCTTGACATCCCGCAGCACGTCCATTCCACTGCGCCCCGGCATGCTTATGTCCAGCACCAGCATGGAGATTTGAGTCTTTCCCAGTTGGCTTAGCACTTCATCCCCATTGCCTGCTTCACAAAAATCCACGCCGGGCAGGGCATCTGTCAGGATCTCCTTCAGGCCTCGGCGCACCACGGCATGGTCATCAGCAATCAGGATGTGCATGACTCGTTCCTCTCGTCGCGGGGCGTGTCCACAGGCACGCGAACAGTAACCCTAGTTCCATTGCCTGGGGAACTCGCAATATGAACATTCCCCCCGCAGAACTGTGCTCGTTCTTTCATGCCAAGCAGCCCCAGAGACCCAAGT
>Ga0364922_10036_pt1 | contig 73166 bp, 60 predicted proteins | sample ExccelJu500001D4_2_FD_206955 | JGI IMG/M metagenome (GOLD analysis project Ga0364922, IMG submission 206955) | Enriched cells from Trout Bog Lake Hypolimnion, Wisconsin, USA - BchlTB.June20.5000.01.D4 | ecosystem: Environmental > Aquatic > Freshwater > Lake > Hypolimnion/Profundal zone | place...
ACAGGTTAAAGAAGGAAAGCGGATGCAGGAGGATAGGCGTGAATTAACTCCTGATTTACTCCTAGAAGATTCGTTAATTTTTGGTCTACGTATGAATCAAGGTGTTGATCTTGCTAAAGCCCGTATTCGTTTTCCGAATGCAGCTTGGGAAACGCTCGAGAAGAAACTGTCTTCATTAGAAAATGACGGACTGCTGTCTAGACAGCTTAGTCACATACGCCTTACGAATCAAGGTAGGCTAGTTGCAGATTCTATTGGGTCTGAACTCCTTGGTACCGTAGACCAGTAATTAATCTTTTTTATCGTAGGACTTTAATTGTCCTACTAAGGCCACAAATTCAGAATCGTCTTTTAGGCTCTCTAAATCGGGATCTTTTGAAAGCCACTCTACATCGCGGTAGCCAAGAGAAATAGCCTGATTAAGCGATTCTAGTGCTTCTTTGGGTTTACTCACTAACGCGAGTGAGCACGCAAGATTGTAGTGTGCGGTAGGATTGTCTGGGTGGAGTTTAACAAGCTTCTTATCCATCCTTAATCCATCGTCAATTCTTCCAGCCTTGGTATAAAGACCCCCTAGAATTTCGATTACATCGTCATAAGCAGCGTGCTTACTTAAAACGGTCTCGAAAAATTCTATATCAAACGCTAAATCGCGATTTTTGTCTTTGGCCATGAAAGTTATCTCTTTTTAGATTTAGTACCACTGGACGCTTTAGGGCAAGTCCCTGTTAGTTTTAATGCGTCGCAGCGAGCACTTACTTGCAGGCGCTGTGCTACGGGGGTAAGCCCTAGTTTGGATGATACGGTACTACCGTACCAATCCATAAAAGGGGCACTAATTTCAAAAATTTTATCACAGTCTATACACACGACTTGGGCAACCTGGCTATTGTTGCCAGTATGGGGGGTATAATATTTTTCACCGCTACCAATATCGACTTCTCTAAGAAGATTGCTCTCGGTCATAACCGGTAATGTCCGGTATACGGTAGCACGAGAAACATACTTACCTTGAGGTAGCGATTTTACCCGCTCCAGTAATTCATCTGCCGTAAAGTGCTCTTTTTGAGAAATAGCCGTTTCAAAGATTGCTTTACGCTGCTCAGTCACACGAAGCCCCTTTAGCTTTAGGTAGTGTTCAAAGGTCTCTCGTGCTTTAGGTGTACTCACAGCCTAAGAGTGTTTTACACGTTCAAGCGTGGTGTCAATTTCTGAGTAATAGCTAAATTATAGCTCCTTACTTGCACGCTCGCTGAGTCCAGTTCATTGGTTAAGGGTATGATCGTTGGTGTTCATCCCTTGGCAGGCTTTGATAAAGTCCTGCATTACCGTGTCCCAGAAGAGCTTTGCTCAACTGCGGTCGTGGGTGCTTTGGTAAGGGTCCCCATCGTTTCTAGTATGCGCTTAGCAGTCATTTGCGAAATCGCGCCGCCTAAAAATTTTCCCATCGATAAGCTAAAACTGGTCGCCCAGGTCGTTTATTCTTTTCCTGCTTTAACTGCCGATTTGATGCCACTGGCAAGTTGGATGGCCAGTTACTATGCAGCTCCTATGGATTCGATTATCGAAACCATGATTCCAGCAGCTGTAAGACGAGGCGCATCCCTGAAAGTTCAAAAACAACTCGTCCTCGAAAAGCAGTTAGCACCTGATGAGGAAATTAAATTAGCTAAAAAGGCTCCACAGCAAGCGAAGTTATACTATTTTTTAAAATCACAAACACTGCCGATTTCAAAAGCACTTGTTCTAAGTAGACTGGGGATTACGACTTCATCGGTTGCGGGATTAATTAAGCTCGGGGTTGTACGTGAAGAAGGCCTACGCATTGTGAGGGAGGCTTATGAAGAGTCGTGGGCCTCAGGAGAAAAAGTAGCGGAAATAAAACCAACGCCAAATGCTGAACAACAACAAGCGATTGATTCATTAATCACGGCGGTTGATAAAAATGAGTTTTCTACGTTTCTTATTCACGGTGTTACTGGCTCAGGAAAAACAGAAGTTTATTTAAAAACGATTGAGCACGTACTGAATCAAGGAGGAGGGGTTATTTTCTTAGTTCCTGAAGTTGCCCTTACGCCTCAAACCGTATCTCGGCTGCGCTCTCGTCTAGAAGCGATAGCACCAGGACATAAATGTGTCGTCTGGCATAGTGCCCTAAATGAAGGAGAAAGATTAGATGGGTGGCTTGCCCTTGCGACAGGCGAAGCACGTATTGTTGTCGGTGCTCGCTCAGCTGTCTTTGCTCCGATCAAAGACTTACGCCTTATCGTCGTAGATGAAGAACATGAGCCAGCTTATAAGCAGGACGAAACGCCGCGCTATCATGGACGTGATGTAGCGGTCATGCGTGCAAAGTTAGCGAAGGCGGTCTGTTTACTTGGCTCTGCAACACCGTCTTTAGAAACATACCTTAATGCCGTCTCACATAGGTACAACCTGCTCGAATTAAAATCACGCGTCGATTCACGAAAGCTTCCGCATATTCATGTGATCGATATGAAAATTGAAGTGGCTCGTCAGCGCGGCTTTACTTCTTTGTCACGGAAATTAGTGGATGCGATGCAGCACAGAATTAGTGCTAAAGAGCAGATTATTTTGTTTATTAATCGAAGAGGGTACTCGCCGTCTGTTGTGTGTACAAAATGTGGTCACGCCGAACAGTGTCCGCATTGCAGTATTACGATGACCTATCACCGCAGTGATGAAACCATTCGCTGTCACTTATGTGGTGAAGAAAAACCATCACCTATTCGCTGTCCTTCCTGTGGATCTCCCGAAATAAGATCAAAGGGTATGGGGACCCAGCGTGTGGAAGAAGCAGTAAGACGCGTGATTCCGCGGGCTAGGATTGCGCGTGTCGATACCGACACGATGAATAAAAAGCATCGTTTAAGGGAAATCTTATCTGACTTTAGATTAGGTAAAATTGATATTTTAGTGGGTACTCAAATGATTGGGAAAGGACTCGATTTTCCAAATGTGACCTTAGTCGGATTAATTGATGCAGACTTATCCATGCACATACCTGATTTTAGAGCTAATGAGCGTACGTTTCAGCTCTTGGTACAAGTAGCAGGGAGAGCAGGGCGCGGAGCCAAATCAGGGGACGTATTTGTTCAAACCTTTACTCCGAGTTCGGGAGCTATCCAATTTTCACGGCATGCTAATTTTATAGGATTTGCTGAAACGGAATTAGCCTCCCGTAAGAATTTTGGCTATCCACCGTATCGCCATATTATTCATCACCAGTTTAAGGGACCAAATCCAGAGAAACTGGCCTTTTTTACAGCTCAGTGGGTAAAGCAGGTTAAAGAAAAGTTTGGCGATAGATTAGAGGTTAAGGGTCCAACGCCTGCTCCGATTGATAAGATTAAAGATTTGTACCGGTGGCAGATTTGGTACTTTGCTCCTAATGTAAGTCCAGTGATTGGTGAACTGTCTGCTCTACGAGCTGCCTTTCACTGGCCAGATGATATTGTTCAAAATTTGGATGTAGATCCGTCTAATCTTGTTTAATTTCCGTGGGTAAGCTATAGTACCCTTATCAATTGGTTTAGCTTTTAAAGTGACTATTAAACGCCTCAGTTACTTCGCTTTTATCCTACTTCTACTCGGGCTAGGTTTTATGGGCTTTGTATCCTTTAAAGAGGCTCGCGTTGAGTATGTGCATTTAAAGCAAATTCAAGAGCGTGATAAACGTCGGCTTGAAGCAGCTCAAAAGCAGTTAGAACGTGAACAAATTACTTTAAAGCGTTTAAAAACGGATCCAGCCTTTGTGGAACAGCAAATTCGCATGAAATTAGGCTATACGAAGCCCGATGAAATGATTTTCCGCTTTGAGCAGTAACCATTTTTCGTTCATTGTAACGTATGGCTGCATTACATCCTTTAATTCAAGCTTACCGCGATGCGGGTCAGGGTCATGTATTTCACTTTTTTGATGAGCTGTCTGAACTCCAGAAACGCGACTTACTCAGTCAGGCAGAGGAGATTGATCTAGGAGAGCTCAAGGCGCTTAACGATACATTAGTGCTTAATAAAAAAGCGATGGATGCAGCAAGTTTTGACGGATTAAAGCCAGCGCCGTTTGAAAGTTTACCCAGTAAAGGCGGCAGTTCTAAATTATGGGCACTTGCTCGTGAAGTAGGAGAAGAAGCCTTGAAGGCAGGTCGTGTAGCTGCGTTCACGGTTGCAGGTGGTCAAGGCACGCGTCTTGGGTTTGACGGGCCTAAAGGTACGTTTGAAGTAACTCCACTTAAGCATAAATCGTTATTCCAGGTATTTGCAGAAAAAATTAAAGCGGCTGCACAAGATTACGGTAAGGTCATTCACTGGTTCATCATGACGAGCCATCAGAATGAAAAACAGACGATCGCTTATTTTCAGAAGCATAACTATTTTGGATTAGATTCTGATAGAGTTCATTTTTTTAAACAGGGTAGAATGCCTGCTGTTGATTTTCAGGGTAAAATCTTACTTGAATCGAAAGGATCGATTGCACTATCACCAGACGGTCACGGTGGATCCCTGCGTGCACTAGAACGAAGTGGTGCACTCACGTTCATGCAAAAGCATGGTATAGATACGCTCAGCTATTTCCAGGTCGATAACCCACTCGTAAGATGTATCGATCCTGTCTTCATCGGATGGCATCTGCTTAAGAAGTCCCAGATGTCGAGTAAGATGGTGCCAAAGGCATATCCTGAGGAGAAAGTAGGTCACTTCTGTGTTCAGCAGGATAAGTTATGTGTTGTTGAGTATTCCGATTTGCCTATGGAATTTCAGAAACAGCGTAATGAGGAAGGTGAGTTAAAATACATCGCAGGGAGTATTGCGATCCACATCCTTGATAGAGACTTTATTAAACAGATGGCGGCTTCCGAAAAAGGAGCTTTAGCGACTTTACCTTTTCATAGAGCTGATAAAAAAATTACGCATATTGATGCTGCAGGAAATACAGTCGTTCCTGATAAACCAAACGGAGTTAAGTTTGAACTCTTTGTGTTTGATGCACTTCCCTTTGCTTCGAACCCGGTTGTCATTGAAACGGAACGAGCAGAGGATTTTTCTCCAGTAAAAAATGCCGAAGGAGTCGATAGTCCACTGTCTTGTAAACAGGATCAATTAAAGCAGGCAGCGCGCTGGCTTAAAGAGTTAGGGGAAGTAGTACCTGTGGATGCACAAGGTCTACCTTTAGTTTCTATCGAAATATCTCCTTTTTTTGGCTACGATTTCTTCTCGTTTAAAAAACGCTGGTCTCAGCTAAAACAAAAACCATCCTTTTCTAAAGATCTGTATCTCTCATGAGTGATAACGCACGTATTCAAGCCGCAGTTGCAGAGGGCAAACTTCTTAGTTCCGCTGCACAAACAATCGAGCAGTTTCGCCAAGCAAAGCTGCCACTCTGGGCAAGTCAGAGTATTGATGAGTTAGTGGCACGTGAGGCCTGGCAAGAGCTCAATGACCGATTCTACCGCTTTCTCGAATTTGGTACGGGTGGTATGCGTGGACGCACAATCGGCGTTGTAAAGGCCGCTGCAGAAACAGGAACACTGTCTAGTTCAGGAAGCCCTGAGCATGCAGCGATTGGAAGTAATATGCTAAATGATTTTACCCTCATTCGAGCCGTGGTTGGTCTTTACCGCTACACGAGTAAGTTTTTAAAAGAAAAATCAGTTTCATCAAAACCACGTATCGTGATTGCCTACGATGTAAGGCATTTTTCTAAACACTTCTGTGAACTCGCTGCATCAACCTGGGTAAAATTAGGAGGTGAAGCCTATATCTTTATAGCACCACGTCCTACACCGCAGCTTAGCTACAGTGTTCGCTGGTTAGGAGCGCATGCTGGGGTTGTTATTACCGCAAGCCACAATCCTCCGCATGATAATGGCTTCAAAGCTTATTTTGATGACGGTGCACAGGTTGTTCCTCCGCATGATTCGGGTATTGTAAAAGAAGTGGATTCAGTACCACTGAGTGAAACCGTACGTTTTCTTGAAAAAGATACGTCCAAGGTGGTTCTATTATCTGAAGAAGCAGACAAGGCGTATTTAGCAGTAGCAAGCCAAGCCGTTTTAGATACCCACGTGATCAAACGTGCTAAGCTCTCAATCGTATTTACAAATATCCATGGTACAGGTGGCGTCCATGCTCCAGCACTTTTAACGCAATTAGGTGCGCAGGTTAAACAGGTGCCTGAACAGGCAGGTTTTGATGCAAACTTTCCAACGGTAAAGTCACCCAATCCAGAAAATGCAGAGGCACTTTCAAAGGCTGTAGCACTTGCTGAAACGGTGCAGGCAGACTTAGTGCTAGCTACCGATCCAGATGATGACCGTATGGGTTGTGCCGTGCGTACAAAGTCAGGCAAGATGGAATTACTCAGCGGTAATCAAGTGGGTGCATTACTTGTCGATTACCGTCTCACGCGTATGAAGGAGATGGGGATTATCCCGAAAGAGGGTTCAAGAAACGCATGTATTATTAAAACGTTTGTAACGACTTCTCTCCAGGATGCGATTGGTGAAGCCCATGGCGTAAAAGTAATTAATACGCTTACTGGCTTTAAGTGGATTGCTGCAAAGATGCGTGCTTATGAACGTAAATTACAAGAGGCGATGGGTGCTTCTTTTAATTACGATGAAATTAGTTTAACGGAAAAAGCGCGACTCCATCTTCAACACAGTACGTTCTTTGCTTTTGGTAATGAGGAAAGTTACGGCTATCTACCAAACGATCTTGTGCGTGATAAGGACGGCAATGCTGCCTGTCTTATGTTTGCAGAACTCGCTTCATGGGTGAAAGATCGCGGTTTAACAGTCCCCGAGTATTTAGATCAGATCTATTTAAAACACGGCTTTTACTTAGAGGGTACGATTAACCTCTATTACGAAGGAGCGAGTGGTAATGCTAAGATTAAACGCATTATTGATTCCTACCGCACAAGTAAACCAACCCAGTTTGGTGATATAGGAGTAACTCAGTTCCAAGATTTTGGACGCGAAGCCATCAAGGATCAGGATGGAGAATTAATTCCTAAACAGGATCTGTATGTGCTCACACTGGCCAATGGTGCGACCTTTGCAGCGCGTGGCTCTGGTACCGAACCTAAGATGAAGTTTTACTTGTTCGCTAAATCAAAAGCGAAGTCACTCGAGGAACTCCCACAAGTAAAACAAGGTGTAAAACAAGACCTCGAAAAGATTAAAGCTTTAATCGAGGCCGATGCACGAAAACGTGCCGAAAGCTAAACACTTCTTCTTTTAGAGAAGAAGAAGTGCTGGCTTTTCGATAAGTTCTTTTAGAGCTGCAAGGAATTGTGCGCCAATTGCACCATCGAGGACGCGGTGGTCACAGGAGAGGGTGAGCGACATTCTTTGGCCGATTACAATTTGGTCGTTTACGACAACTGGCTTTTTAACGGTTCCACCGACAGCTAAGATAGCTGCGTTTGGTTGGTTAATAATTGCACAGAAGCGGTCGATACCAAGCATACCCATGTTAGAAACACAGAATGTGCCACCTGTGTACTGAGCAGGTTGTAATTTTTTATCGCGGGCAAGTTTAGCAAGACTCTTTGCTTCGCTACTGACTTCGAAAAGAGATTTGCCGGATGTATCGCGAACGACTGGCGTGATGAGGCCATCTTCAATCGCTACAGCGAATGATACATTCACTGCGCCGTGTACACGAATGGATCCCTGACCGGATTGATCTGTTTCGTAAGACGCATTAACCATCGGTACTTTGCGTAGAGCATTACCGCAGGCTTTAAGAATGAAATCGTTAACGGATAGTTTAACGCCTTCTTTTTCTAAAGCGGTGTTAAGTTGGCTTCTTAATTCTAAGAGTGGAGTCGCGTCCGCTTCTACTTCTAAGTAGATGTGTGGAGCTTGAACCTTGGACTCTTGGGTTCTACGAGCTATCGTAGCACGCATGTTTGTTAATGCGATTACCTTGTCTTCTACAGGACCTGAAGAAGCAAAGAAGCTAGAGCCTTTAGGTGCAGCCGAAGCGCTTGCTTGGCCACCTTTTTGAGCTGCAAGAATGTCAGCACGTACAATACGACCCCCTGGGCCAGATGCTGGAACACGTGCTGCATCAACACCAAGTTCAGTTGCTAATTTCTTAGCAAGCGGTGAAATCTTAATTCTACCTTGGTGAATAACCGGAGCGAGTGCGGGTGCAGCAGTTGCAGCGGGAGCCTTTGCACTTGGAGCTGGGCTAGCAGCAGCAGCAGGAGCAGGAGCTGCAGGAGTCTTAGCTGCTGGTTTAGCTGCGCCACTTGGTACTTCAACAGCTTCTCCTGCTTTACCAATTGCGCAAAGAGGTGCGCCTACTGCTACTTGAGAGCCAGCTGGCACAAAGAGTTTAAGAAGGGTGCCATCAAAGAAGCTTTCAAGCTCCATGGTAGCTTTGTCTGTTTCAACTTCAGCGAGCATGTCGCCGGACTTGATAACATCGCCTTCTTTTTTGAGCCACTTGATCAGCGTACCCACGGTCATCGTGTCGCTGAGTTTGGGCATATCAATTATGTTAGCCATGGTGATTAGCGAAGAAGTTCGATTGCTGCTTTTAGAATACGCTGAGGATTTGGAAGTTGTTCAGCTTCCATTGGAGGACTGTAAATCGCAGGAGCATCGATTGCGGAAACGCGCTTAATCGGTGCATCTAAGTCATCGAATGCTTTTTCTTGAATCATGTATGCAATTTGAGCATCGACTCCACAGAATGGTTTATTCTCTTCAACCAAGAGTACACGGTGTGTTTTGCGAACGGATTCTAAGATTGTTTCTTCATCGAGAGGACGAATCGTGCGAAGGTCTACCACTTCAACTGAGATATCGTGTTCGCGTTCGAGTTGTTGTGCTGCAGCAAGTGAGCTAATCACTGCTCTACCGTGGGCAACGATCGTAAGATCTTTACCGACACGTTTTACATCTGCTTTACCGAGTGGAATGAGATATTCTTCTTCAGGTACTTCCCACTTATCTCCGTAAAGAATCGTGTTTTCCATGAACATGACAGGATCATTGTCACGGATTGCGGATTTTAAAAGACCTTTGGCATCGTAAGCTGTAGCTGGGCAAACAACTTTGATACCAGGATGATTAGCACAAATGTTTTCAGGTGTGTGTGAATGGGTTGCACCTACGTTTGTACCACCGTTAGCTGGTCCACGAATAACGATAGGGCAGTTGATTAAACCACCAGACATGTAGCGAACGTTCGCTGCATTATTTAAAATTTGATCGAATGCTACGGAGTAGAATGACCAGAACATCAGTTCGATAACAGGTCTTACGCCAAGCATAGATGCGCCAATACCCATACCGATGAAACCCGCTTCACTGATTGGGGTATCAACAATACGGTTTGGGCCGAATTTTTCTAATAAGCCTTCGGTGACTTTGTAAGCGCCGTTAAATTGAGCAACTTCTTCACCCATAACGACTACATTAGGATCGCGGGAAAGTTCCTCTGCTAAGGCGTGGCGAATGGCTTCGCGGTAAGTGATAAGAGGCATCGTGGTAAAAAGTTTAAATTAATTATTCGAAGAAAATACGTCCTTGGGAGGTCTTGTGTTCAGGATGATCCTCTTCCCAGTAAACGTCTTTAGAAATGTCTTCTACGGTTGGATATGGACTTTGTTCTGCAAAGTCTGCTGCAGCATCTGCTTCAGCTTTTGCTTCTGTATCAATCGATTCAATGAGGGCATCGGTGAGTACGCCTTCATCGTATAAGATTTTTTGGAAAACGCTGATTGGATCCTTTGTCTTACGGTATTCTTCGATTTCAGTTTTGCTACGGTAGGTGTTATCAGGATCAGCAACCGAGTGACCGCGGTAACGGTAGGTTTTAATTTCTACAACCGATGGTTTGCACTGCTCACGAGCTAACGTAAGGAGGCGGTTCATCGTTTCACGTACTTCGTAAATATTGCTACCATCGCATTCTGCCCAATTCATGTCGTAGCCTTCAGCACGTTTCGCGAGAGAACCTGCGGATGAACGCTGCTGCGAGGTACCCATGGAGTAGCCGTTATTTTCGATCACATAAATAACAGGAAGATTCCAAAGTGATGCTAAGTTGTAAGCTTCGTGTACTGCACCTTGATTTACAGCACCATCACCCATGAATGCCATCGCTGCACCCTTTAGGCCTTTGTACTTAATGCCGTAAGCTAGTCCTGCACCGAGTGGAATTTGTCCACCTACGATACCGTGACCGCCCCAATAATTGCGTGAGGGATCAAAGAAATGCATCGAGCCACCTTTACCTTTTGAGCAACCGGTTGCTTTACCATACATTTCAGCCATGAGAGGATTCATTGGCATACCAACACCAATAGCATGACCGTGATCGCGGTAGGCTGTAATCACATGATCATTTTTTCCCATCAAGGAGCAGCAACCAATAGCTACTGCTTCTTGACCGATATAAAGATGGAGAAAGCCGCCAATTTTTTTAGCTTGGTAGGCTCTTAAGCTACGCTCTTCAAAACGGCGTACACGCACCATGGTGCGATAAAGGTCAATTTTCTGCTCACGGTTAAGTGATGCATTTATTGGTGCCTTACTGAAGTCGGTCGTTGATGCGGATTTGTCAGCGATAGCGCTTTGTTTTTTGCTCACGGTAGAAAGTGAAAAGTAAAGGAGATGAAAAAAAGACAGAAGTAAGGATCCAAAGATTGAAAAACCCGAGTATCCAGTGAAGCGGTGGATTTTTGGCCTAAATAGGTGGAAATCAAGCGTCTTTGCATCACTAAGGCACAAGGATTAGTAACTTTAACCTTAAAGTCAGTAGCTGGAGGGTATTATAAAAGCTTATTAAGCTCCCGATTTATTACATAAGTTATTGCATTTAAACAATTTATGCAAAATTACTTATATAAGTAGTGTTTGGATTAGAAAAACATCGCCTCGCTGAGGCTTTCTTCAGGTTTTAAGAGTTTTGCAGCTGCATCTAGGCTTGTTTTTGCGGTTTTAAAGTCCGCTTCAAAGTGGCTATGTCCAACATTGAGGTCAGCTGTCCAAACAAAGCTCTGAGAATTTGAATAAGTAAAACGTAAGCTTAGGTAAAAATGAGGGGCGTTTGCACGCTGCTTTATAGAAAAATCAACCAACTTAGAGCCGCAAGCTAGTATGCGATCTTTTGACCAAGCAAGTAATGCATAGCCTTCTGCTGTTAATTTTTCGCCATGTTCGACACATACAGAAGTTAAATCGTTTGTGAGTACTTGAGGTGAGTAGCGACTTAGAAATTGTCCGATTGCTTGTTTTACGTGGAGTAACCGTGCTGACGCGAGATCACGTACGGCCTCAGGTTTTGGCCAAGGATAGCTTAGGGCTTCACGGGGTGATATAGCGCTATCTAATAAAATTCGTTTAGCTTTAGTGAGTAAATAGCGGTAATCGGCTAGGTTTGCGTTGGCTGAAAAGCGATGTGGCCAGTAATAGAGAGGTAGGTCGCTTGAAATACAAATAGACACCTCTGATTCTAAGTACTGTCTAAAACTACGTGGGTAACTGAGGATAACAAATTCGCAACAGCGCTTATCTTGTTTTGATTTCCCTATTGCGCATTCGCCATACACTTTAGCGCGCATGGTTGTGCTTTTATCATCTTCTTGTAATGGGCATAATACTACAACACGACTTGGATAACGCATTGCAAAACGTGCAGCTGTGTCGAACTGCGTTTTAGCGTCATCTATAGTTGTGTTTAGACCTAAATGAACGACGAGATTGATTTGGGTTGCACGAGAATCTTCAACCGATGGAGCAGGTTTTCCTGAAGAGGCTGCCTCTTCCCATAGGGAAGCTAGACTTTTAGCTATACTTCCTACTGGAACTTCTAGTCCAGGGAGTGCCTCAAATAAATCAGCCATGATAAGATTTGATTAATTGAATTAAGGTTCGCGCCACGTGTGCTTCTGGGAACCGAGTAATTCGTCTGCACTTTTAGGACCCCATGAACCAGCAACATAACTGTCCATGCCCTTTTGGCCTTGAGCTTTCCAATGTTCAAGCACTGGGGTATAAAGCTTCCAAGATGTTTCTGCTTCATCACCACGGATGAAAAGGGTGCCGTCGCCAATAATTGCGTCTAAAACAAGTCGTTCGTAAGCCTCTGGTGTATTAGAACCAAAGGTTGTTGCGTAACGGAAATTCATCTTCACAGGCTGGGTGCGTGTTTCTAAGCCCGGAATTTTTCCATTGAGAATTAGACTTAAGCCTTCATCAGGCTGTATTTGGAAGGTGAGTGTGTTGGCTGCTAAGTCTAGATTCTTATTTTGAGCGAATAAGGTACCAGGTGGACGTCTAAATTGAATTGCGATTTCAGTGACGCGGCGAGGGAAGCGCTTTCCTGAACGAATGTAAAAAGGTACTCCCTGCCATCTCCAGTTATTAATATAAAGACGCATAGCAGCGTAAGTTTCTGTACCTGATTTAGGGTCTACGCCTGGTTCTTGTAAGTAGCCATTAACGGGTAAACCGCCAATCATACCTGCGGCATACTGGGCTCGTGCTACGTCGCCTCCTTCTTGTACATCCAGTGGCTGAATTGCACGAAGTACTTTTACCTTTTCATCTCGAACTGCTTCTGCATCAAGAGATACAGGTGGTTCCATCGCAGTGAGTGCGAGTAATTGCATGGTATGATTTTGTATCATATCACGTAAGCAGCCACTTTGTTCATAGTAGCCAGCTCTAGCTTCAACACCAACACTCTCCGCTACGGTTATTTGAACACTTTCGATGAAGTTACGGTTCCATAATGGCTCAAAAATGGAATTTGCGAACCGTTGAACGAGTAGATCTTGTACTGTTTCTTTACCTAAGTAATGATCAATACGATACACTTGGTATTCTTCAAAGTGAGTTCTTATTGTTGTATTTAGTGCCCTGGCTGAATCGAGGTCTCGACCAAAAGGTTTTTCGATAACTACCTTTGCATGGTGTGGTTTACCTAGATGTTTACTCGCTAACCCACTTGTTCCTAAATTGGTTATAATTGATTCAAAAACAGAAGGCGGAGTTGAAATGTAAAAAAGAGGCTGAATTTCACGGCCTAAATTTTTTTCTATCTTAGCAATATGATCTGCTAAATTTTCAAATGCTTTCTTATCGTCATAGTTGCCCGATACGTAGGTGGTATGACTTGCGATGCGCTTCCATACATCTGTTTGTAGGTCTCTGCGTGAGAATTCCTTAATCGCATCGGACGCAATGGTTCTAAACGCATCATCAGTAATGTTGCTTCTTCCATATCCCACTAAAAAGAAATCGGCAGGTAGTAGGTTATCGAAACTTAGATTATAAACAGCAGGGATTAATTTACGTGTCGTAAGGTCACCTGAAGCGCCAAATATGACGACAACGGTAGGGGGAGCCCCACGGTGTTTACTGAGCCCTTGAAGAAACGGATGACGTTGATTTTCAGCCATAAGCGCGATTTAGCGTTGATTAGGTGAACATACTTGAATCTTTAAGGAAATGGAATTTTGCATAAACTGCAACTGTACCTTTTTTAAATTCTTAATAAACAAGCTTTTCTAAAGGCATACTTTCTAAGCATGATAAGGCCTAATAACTATGGGATCACCGATCATTCAACCGCTTGCCTATAAACTTGCTGTACTTGTTTTCATAGAAAATGAAAAAGGTGAACAATTACTCTTACTAAGAGCTAAGCCACCAAATCACGGGGTTTGGAGTCCAATTGGAGGCAAATTAGAGACGTCAATTGGTGAGTCTCCGTTTGAGTGTGCTGTACGGGAGACAAAAGAAGAAACGGGTTTAGAAATTCAAACCCAAGACCTACATCTCTTTTCAATGATCGCAGAGAAAGCTTACGAAGGGGAGAAGCATTGGCTTATGTTTTTGTTTCGCTGTAAAAAGCCTATTTTGCAGCTTCCTAAGGCAATCAGTGAAGGTACATTCGGATTTTTTTCACGTGAACAGATACAGTCTTTAGCTATACCTGAAACGGATCGCAAAGCTCTTTGGCCTATATTCGATCAGTATAAAGATAGGTTTGTTTCACTTAAAGCTGACTGTGCACCAGGTAAACCAGTGCACGTTGAAATTGAAGAAATTTGCTAAAACTTAGGGCGTTTTTGCCTTTGCGACTTCAACGGCAAAGGCATACGTACTGCCAAACATATTTGAGCGGAACACAACAAACTTATTATCAGGAGTGAAACTGACATTAGGTTCTAGTTTGTAGTGATGTTTACTCATGTTAACGAGTTTTTCGGCTTCAAATTTACCTGCTAGAATAAGGTTCTCTCCAAGCGTGTGGTCATTGTGAATGTGGACAGGTCGGAAGAGATAAATCCACTGAGCACCAGGAGATTGGCTGCCATCTCCACAGAATAAACTACCATCCCAAGAAGAATTATAGTGAATAGAGTCTTCGCTTACTTCGTGGTGATACCAAATGCGCTCGTGGGTATTAATATTATAACCTGCTACGTATCCATTAATGTGCTTAGGTAACTGCAAATCATACCATATCCAATTTCCATCATGACTCCACCATTCATGACCAGAAATTTCCATTTCCATTATACGTTTATGGATTAATTGGTTTTGTGTTCCATCAGTACGAATAGTCCAAATACGATCAACTTGATGCCAGGCTCCTTCATGACAATACATCAGTAAGTTAGGATCTGTAGGCGAAAACTGCATATGATTTAACCAATCTGTTCCATGAAGTAAATTATGTGACTGGCCAGTTCTTAGATCTACCGTGTAAATCCACATGGGTAGACGTGCGGCTAGACGAGTTGCCATCATTTGAGATTTATTAGCAGGCTGATCTAGTACGTGAGGTTGTTGTGATCCCTGCGTGTTGCCTCCGTTACTTCCGTAGTCTAGACCTGTACCTTCTATATAGCTTCCAACTGCAAGTGTTTCATCGGCGTTAATCGTTACTATATTTCCGCGTTGGGGAAGAGATGCTAGTTTTTGAGTCTGATTTGTTTCAATATTTGCTGACCATAATTCTAAAAATCCTCTTTTAGCTGTGGTTTTTGTATAATAAATCGTTGGAGTTTTTCTTCCTACGACAATGGCGCGAGCAACGCCTTTGACGATTACGTGTGTTTCGTAGGTCGTTAAATTAAGTGCGCTTATTGCTCCTGGAGTTGTGTAAACAAGGTATTTTCCGTCAGAAGTATAGCCGTTATCAGTGAAGTAAAAACTTGCTGAACCTGGTTCATCGGTGAGTCGTATTACGCGGTGTCCTGTATCTGGATCGATCCACGACTTTGGAGGTGGTGTTTGAGTCTGAGCAATAAGACTAGTGCTAATCACTAAAGCACTGAAGGTATAAATAAGTTGCGCGAGTAGGGGTTTCATGCGGTGGAATTGAATAAAGCAATGACCACTCAACAAAGCGCTCATAATATTTTCGGACAGTCATTACTAAACAATACTCATTAAGTAACACCTTAATGAATTTAGGTATTACTTAATTTATTTAAAAAATCCTGATATGGCGATTATACTATGCGTAATACTGCGTAAGTTTTTTTGCCCTTACGTAGAAGTATATATTTACCGAAAAGTAGATCATCCAGACTCGCTGCTTTCGTAACAATACTTACACGCTGATTATTCATCGAGATGCCACCACCTTCGATATCTTTACGTGCTTGTCCTTTGGATCCGCAAAGACCAGCTGTTACTAAAAGTTCTGTTAGCGCTGAACCAGGGCCTTCGATTAAACTTTTAGCTATATCTTTCGTAGGTATTTCCCCAACAACATCAGTAAAAATCTTTTCCGAAATGCCTTCTAGTCCACCACCAAACATGATCTCACTCGCTTTAAGTGCGTCATGGCAGGCACTTTCTCCATGTACTAAGGTAGTCACTTCTCTTGCCAACGCTTTATGGGCTTCACGAGCACCTGGATTTGCTGCGTGCTTAGCTTCTAAATCTAGAATGACATCGTGAGAAAGAAGTGTAAATTTGCGTAAATACTGAGAGATCATGCTATCTTCAGTATTAACGAAAAATTGATAGAAACGGTAAGGGCTTGTTTTTTCCGGATCTAGCCAAACTGCTCCAGATTCTGTTTTACCAAATTTTTTCCCATCGGAGCGGGTAATAAGAGGGAATGTCATTCCCCATGCAGGTAGACCTAATTTCTTACGAATAAGATCTGTTCCAGCTGTAATGTTTCCCCATTGGTCACTACCACCGATTTGAAGTTCACAGTTAAAGTTTTTACGAAGGTGATAAAAATCATGTGCCTGAAGCAGCATGTAACTAAACTCAGTGTAGCTTATGCCGTGCTCACTTTCCATGCGTGCACGTACACTTTCTTTAGCTACCATCATGTTAATCGAAAAATGTTTTCCGATATCACGTAAAAAATCTAAGTAGCTTAAATTAGCTGTCCAATCAGCGTTATCTACTAAGCGTGCAGGATTGTTGTCTCTATCGAATTCAAGTAACTTTGAAAGCTGCGTTTTAATGGATCTGACATTGTGTTCAAGTTGTTCACGCGTGAGTAAGTTTCGTTCGGCTGACTTACCGCTTGGGTCTCCGACCATGCCTGTAGCACCACCTGCTAGTGGCAATGGGTGATGGCCAGCTAACTGAAATCGTTTTAAGGTTAGCTGTCCCATTAAGTGTCCTACGTGAAGACTGTCTCCGGTAGGATCGAATCCGCAGTACAGGGTAATAGGTCCTGCCGCTAGACGCTGGGTGAGGGCATCAGTATCGGTGCAATCGGCTATAAGGCCGCGCCATTTTAGGTCTTCTAAGATAGTCATGGGCAAGTTATAGGATTTAGGTAGGATTCAAGTTGGTCAAGCTAAGGCATAGCCTAAAATTTAGCTAAAAGTATGAACTTTTTAGGGTTTTTTTTGACTTTTGCGTTCGCTTCTTAAAGCGAAGAACTCTAATGTTTTAGGTCTGTTAATTTGCTTAGATCATATGGGGTGTATACCTTATATAAATAAGCTAAATTAGCGTCTCAGTACATAATGTTACTACTACTCAATTAACGTATACACGTTTAACTTAAAAATACCTTACATATGCCTATCTCAATTGGTTCAAAAGCACCTGATTTCACTCTAAAAACCAAGACTCCTGAAGGTCTAGTTGACGTTACCTTGAGCAGTAATTTTGGTAAGAAAAATACTGTAATTCTATTTTTCCCATTAGCATATACCAGTGTTTGTACGTCCGAGATGTGTGATGTTACAGCTGGCCTAGGTGACTATACTAAACTTAACGCAGAAGTTTATGCTATCAGTGTTGATAGTCCTTTTGCACAAGAAGCTTGGGCTAAGCAAAATGGTATTAAACTTACGTTATTATCAGATCTAAACAAGACTGTGATTCGTTCTTATGACGTTGTTTTCCCTATGCTTGCTGGAGTAGGTGATACCGCTGCTCGTGCGGCTTTTGTAGTGAATAAAGAGGGTGTTGTAACTTACGCTGAACAAACTCCAACGCCTAAAGATTTACCTAACTTTAAAGCTATCGCAGCAGTATTAGCTAAATAATTGTAATTTTCAGATATGAGTCTTCCTAATCCGTTTAACACCCGTTCGTCATTTTCGGCTAACGGTAAATCGCATTCCTATTATTCATTACCTGCGCTTTCAAAAGTGGGAATGAATGTTGAAAGACTACCGGTCTCAATTCGCATTGTGTTGGAATCACTTCTGCGTAATTGCGATGGTAAGCGTGTTAGTGAAGCAGCTATTAAAGCACTTGCTTCATGGAAAGCGAAAGAGACGCGTACGGAAGAAATACCATTTGTTGTAGCTCGTATCGTATTACAAGATTTTACCGGCGTTCCACTCTTGGTCGATTTAGCTGCTATGCGTTCAGCAGTTTCGACATTAGGAAAAAATCCCAAGATTATTGAACCACTCGTACCGGTTGATCTAGTTGTGGATCACTCGGTTCAAGTTGATTACGCAGGTAATCAAGAGGCGCTAAGTCGCAACCTTGAGCTAGAATTTTCACGTAATCGTGAGCGCTACCAATTCTTAAAATGGGGTATGCAAGCTTTTGATACATTCAAAGTTGTGCCTCCGGGAATAGGAATTGTTCACCAAGTTAACTTGGAATATCTAGCGAAAGGTATTTTAGCAGATTCTAGTGGCGCCTACTATCCAGATACCTTGGTAGGTACAGACTCGCATACAACCATGATCAATGGTCTAGGTGTAGTTGGTTGGGGTGTGGGTGGTATCGAAGCTGAAGCTGGTATGTTAGGTCAGCCTGTTTACTTTTTAACTCCAGACGTAGTTGGTGTACGTTTAACGGGTGCCTTAAAGGAAGGTGTTACGGCAACTGATTTAGCACTGACTGTTACTCAGGTTTTAAGAAAAGCTAAAGTTGTTGGTAAGTTCGTAGAGTTCTACGGTCCAGGTGCTGCAGCACTTCCAGTAGTTGATCGTGCTACGATAGCTAACATGGCTCCAGAATATGGTGCAACGATGGGCTTTTTCCCAATTGATCAAGAATGTTCTAACTACTTGCGTGCTACAGGTCGCTCGGAAGAGCACATCGCTTTATTTGAAGCTTATTATAAATCTCAAAACTTGTGGGGCATTCCACAAGGCGGTGAAATAGAATATTCACAAGATCTTGCTTTAGATTTAAGTACGGTTGTTCCTAGTGTTGCAGGTCCTAAACGTCCACAAGATCGTATCGAACTACCAAACTTAAAACAGGAATTCGTTACGGCTTATTCTCGTGGTGTAACGGAAAATGGTTTTGGTAAAAATGCTTCTGATTTGCCTAAAACATTTACGGTCCCATTTGCTGAAAAAGGTAATGCAAAGCCATCAAGCGGAGGTAGAGCAGATGGTGAAATTGCTAGTGGTAGCGTTTTAATTGCAGCTATTACTAGTTGTACCAATACTTCAAACCCTAGTGTAATGTTGGCCGCTGGGCTTCTAGCTAAGAAGGCTGTCGAAAAAGGATTATTTGTTCAGTCTACCGTAAAATCGTCCTTAGCTCCAGGTAGTCGCGTTGTTACGGATTATCTCAATAAGACAGGCTTACAGCCTTATCTCGATAAACTTGGCTTCCAGACCGTAGGTTATGGTTGTACAACCTGTATCGGAAATTCTGGTCCTCTTAATTCCGCTATAGAGGAAACGATTGTTAAAAACGATCTTGTTGCTGCAGCAGTTCTTTCTGGTAACCGTAATTTCGAAGCACGTGTTCACCAAAACATTAAGGCTAATTTCTTAATGTCTCCTCCTTTAGTCGTAGCGTTTGCTATCGCAGGACGGGTTGATATCGATTTATCAAAAGAGCCGCTTGGCCGTGATTCAAACGGTAAGGATGTATATTTAAAGGACATCTGGCCTACCTTGCAGGAAGTACGTGACCAATTGCAGTCTGCGCTTCGTCCTGAAGTATTTCAAAAATTATATAAGGACTTTGCTTCACAAAATCCAAAATGGAATGAAATTCCATCTTCAACGGGTAATGTTTACAGCTTTGATAAGAGTTCTACTTATATTCAAGAGCCTCCATTCTTTGATAAGTTTAGTCTTAAAGCACCTGGCATATCTGAAATTAAAGGAGGTCGCGCATTGGGAATCTTTGGTGATTCAGTAACAACCGATCACATTTCTCCTGCAGGTGCTATTAAGAAAAGTTCTCCAGCAGGTAAATTCCTGTTAGAAAATGGCGTTTCGTTCGAAGATTTTAATTCTTACGGATCACGACGTGGTAATGATCGTATAATGACACGTGGTACTTTTGCCAACGTTCGCATTAAGAACTTAATGCTAGGTGGTGAAGAAGGTGGTAATACGCTATATGTATCGAAAACAGGTACTGTAGAAAAATTAGCTATCTACGATGCATCGGTAAAATATAAAGCTGAAAATACACCACTCTTTGTTATTGCTGGCCAAGAATATGGTACCGGATCGTCCCGTGATTGGGCAGCTAAAGGCACTTCGCTTTTAGGTGTTAAAGTAGTTGTTGCTCAAAGCTACGAGCGTATACATCGCTCTAACTTAGTTGGTATGGGCGTACTGCCACTGCAATTTAAAGAAGGCACCTCTGCTCAAACACTTAAGTTAGATGGTACAGAAACTTACGATGTGGTTGGTTTAAATAGTTCAATTAAACCACAGCAAGACATGACGCTGAAAGTTACACGTAAGAATGGTGAAAGCTTTGATGTTCCTGTGCGTTGTCGTATAGATACACCGATTGAAATCGATTATTATCAACATGGCGGCATCTTGCCATACGTACTACGTCAGATAATAGCTGCTAACTAAAAGTCATAGCTAAACGTTAAATTACTGAAATATAGCACCTCATGCCTTTTGGGCATGAGGTTTACACAATATTATTCATGCCTGATACTGGTTTACAGTCTGTATATCTCGTTGATTGCGACACTGATCCCGTGCGCATTAAGATATCTGGTAAAGCTAACTTTCAAAACAGTGCCTGTCTCAGAGATTTTTTTCAGCTTATGTTGAGTAGCGGAAAATATCGTTTTGCACTCGATTTTGAACAGTGTGCGACCATGGACAGTACATTTCTTGGTGTTTTAGCGGGCGCTGCTATTGAGATCAAACGTAAGGCTTCTGATGGTAAATTAACTCTCTTTAGGCTCGGTGATCGTAATCTAGAATTAGTGCGAAGCCTAGGACTACACCGTTTAATGACAGTAGAATCGGGTGAATTACCAATTCTTTTGTCGGATACAAGTCGTGCTCTTAACTGCGAAGGTAAATCTGAACTTGATAGCGCTAAATTAGCACTCGAAGCGCATCAAAATCTAGTAAAAGCGGATGAATCAAATCGCGAAAAATTCCAAGACGTCTTAGTCTTCCTAAAGAACAAGGTGGACAAGAAGAGCTAATCTTTTTGATTTATAAACTTATGGCAGACAAAACACAGATAAACCGCGAAAGCTTACCTGATAGTTCGGGTCACTTTGGTGTGTATGGTGGAGTGTATGTTCCAGAGACTCTAATGTCTGCGTTAAAGGAATTAGATGAAGCTTATCATGTAGCTTCTAAAGATCCAACATTTCAGAAAGAGCTTCATGATACGTTGGCAGAATTTGCAGGCCGTCCCACACCGCTTTATTATGCAGAGCGTTTAACAGAACATTTTGGTGGTGCTAAAATTTATTTTAAGCGAGAAGACTTACTGCATACCGGAGCACATAAAATTAACAATGCTATCGGCCAAGCAATCTTAGCACGTAGAATGGGAAAAAAACGTGTTATTGCAGAAACTGGTGCAGGACAGCATGGTGTTGCTACAGCTGCTGTCTGTGCAAAGTTTGGTTTACAGTGTGTCGTTTATATGGGTGCCGTCGACATGGAGCGTCAGGCTTTAAATGTTTTTAGAATGCGATTAATGGGAGCGGAAGTTCGTGGAGTAGAAGCGGGCCAAAAGACACTTAAAGAGGCAATTAATGAAGCGATGCGTGACTGGGTCACCAATGTTAGATCGACGCACTATATTTTAGGTACCGTCTATGGATCACATCCATATCCTATGATGGTAAGAGAATTTCACCGGGTTATTGGTAAAGAAGCTAGAGAGCAATTTTTGGCACGTGAAAGTCGATTGCCTGATGAACTCGTAGCATGTGTAGGTGGTGGTAGTAATGCCATGGGTTTATTCTTCGAATTTCTTCATGATACCTCTGTTAAAATGACAGGTGTTGAAGCGGGTGGTCATGGAATAACACGTGGTAGCCATGCAGCTCGTTTTTCTGGTGGTCGTTTGGGTGTCCTTCAGGGGTGTAAGACATATATCCTTCAAGATGAAGACGGACAAATCGAAGGAACGCATTCTGTATCTGCTGGATTAGATTACGCTGCAGTAGGACCTGAGCATGCATTTTATAGAGATACCGGTCGTATAGACTTTAATTATGCGACTGATGATGAAGTCCTAGCGGCATTTAAACTTTGCTCCAGTAAAGAAGGTATTATCCCTGCACTCGAAAGTAGCCATGCTTTAGCCTATGGATTTAAACGTGCAGCTGCTTTATCTAAGGATAAAACAGTGCTCATTAATTTAAGTGGCCGCGGAGATAAGGATGTTCAACAAGCGACAACTTTAATTAAGTAAGGTCAATTAATTGCCTAAGCTTGCAAGGTGTCAGTAGCTCTAGTTGTATTGAATCATGCGAAGTATGACTGGCTACGGCAGCTCATCTGCTGCTTTGGAAGATTTAGCATTTACCGTGAACGTAAGTTCAGTAAATCGTAAATCCTTAGATTTAACCGTCTCGTTACCTGATGAATGGGAAGTGCTAGAAAATGAAGTTATTGAGCTCGTTCGAAAGGTGATAGCCCGTGGTAAGGTGCATCTCGCAATCGAGGTTACGAGTAAGAAGACTACTGAGAATGAGGCTTGGGATGAAGATCAGATAAATATTACTTTAGATAAACTTTCAGCACTAGCAGAGGCTCAAGGTATAAGTTTTAATCCAAGTGCTGATTTACTTTGGCAGATAGCGAACGCTAAACGTAAAGAGCTAGCTCTTCCTGCAGCAGATCTTATTAAGCCCATGCTTTTAGAGGCAGTAGACCATGCGCTTAATTCTTTGGTTATTATGCGTGAAAAAGAAGGGGAAGCACTTCTTGTGGATTTTATAAGTCGCATTGCATTACTACGTAGGCTTCTTGACACGGTTGCTATGCGTTCTCCTCACGTGGCACCTAATTACCGTGAGCAACTGTTAAAACGACTACGTGAAGCAAATCTCGATCTCGATGTAAGCGATGAACGTGTACTAAAAGAAGTAGCACTGTTTGCTGACAGGTGTGATATCACAGAAGAAATTACACGATTTAAATCACACATCGATCAATTTACTCAACTTATAAAATCGGATTCAGAGATCGGGCGTAAGGCCGAATTTATCCTCCAGGAAATGGGGCGTGAAGTGCACACCATGGGTAGTAAAGCAAACGACTTAGAGATTTCTAAACTAGTAATTGAATTAAAAAACGAGCTCGAACGAGTAAAAGAGCAAATCGCTAACGTAGAATAAACACTCAATCTTGTTTTTTAAACGATTCGAGTAAGTACAGTAGAACACCGATACAAATACCTGAGTCTGCAATATTGAAAGTGGGGTAGATATAGCTACCAAAGTGTAAATCGATAAAATCGACTACGTAACCGTTAATTAACCGGTCAGTTAGGTTCCCTAGTATTCCTCCGCACAATAGACCGAAGCATATTTGGGTATAGATTGCTTTAAGTCCAATTGCTTTCCGCCATACAAAAATAGCTATCAGTGCTAATAGTGCTACTGCTGCTAGTGGAATGCTGTTTCCATGAAACATGCTCCAAGCCGCACCTGTATTTCCTACATGTACAAAATTAAAAAAACCAGAGATGACAACAATCGCACCATTTTCTTCGCCGTAGGTAGGATAGCTTAATTTCGATTCGATCCAGTGTTTTGAAACCTGATCACTTAAGTAAATTAAGACAGCTAAAAGCCAAAACCATCGGTACTGACCTAGTGCCGATGGTTTAGATGAAACCTTTTTAGAATTATCAGGTTTTAATTCGCTCACTCGTCTCCTCCGGAGTCCTCCGTGAGCATACTGCTACCTTCTTCACCCATTTCACTGAAAAGTCCAGGTTGTGTGCGAGCACGGTAGTGGTTCTTTTCAATGTTCTTCTTAGCTTCTGCGCAGTGACGTGTAAAAGGAACAGCCATTAATCGATCTTTTGGAATTGGTTTTCCAGTTGTTTCGCAAATGCCGTACGTGCCGTCGTGAATTCGCTTTATCGCAGCATCGATCTCTGTAAGCGCTTCTTGTTCGCTCGAAACTAAGCTTAAAACAAAGTCGCGATCGAAGGTATTTAAACCGCCGTCAGACATGTTCTGACCATAAGCTGATAAATCACCAGAATCTTCCTTAGCTGATCTCTTGAGTGATTCTTCTGAGTGTAGTTCGATATCCTCAGTAAGCTTTTTACGCATATCGATTAAGAGGCGATAGAACTTACGATACTTTTCAGGAACTTCTTCCTCAGGTTTAAATTCAGTCGGCTTTGTTTCTTTTTTAGGATTAAAACCCAAGATGTCTGCGAGCGAAGCCGCTTGAACATAGGTAGGCTTACTTTGTTTTTCGAGTAGCTCTTGAATTTTGGCCTGGGATGGCTTTGTAGTAACTTTTTCAGTTTTTACTTCAGGAGAAGCTTCCTCTTTAGAAAAATTAGTGAGAGCTATTGCTCTGACTTCTTCGAGTGTGTAAGCGATTGGCTTAAGTGCAGCCTTACGTGCAAGAATACTTTCTCTTAATGCATTCTTCTTTGAAGGTTGGTCCTCTGTAGGCTTTGCGACTTTTTCAATAGGCACAGCGATAGCTGGAGCTTTACCTGCTTTTACGTGTGCCTTGGGAGCTGGGGTAGGCGCTGTTGTTTTAGCAGGTGTTGATGCTGGCTTTGGTGCAGCTGCAACTGCTGGTTTAGCAGGTGCTTTGATTGCTGGTTTAGCAGGTGCTACCTGTTTTGGTGCAGCTACTGGTTTAACAGGCGTGCTATGTTTAGCATCTTGTTTTGTATGAGCAGGTGCTGGTTTAGCAGCGACTTTAGCTTTAGGCTTAGGTGTAGATTTGTTCGACACGGTCGTTTTTGGTTTTTCTTTTTTTGCCATGGGGAGCTTTGGGCTAATGAACCAAGAAAGTTACTAAAATTATTATAAGGGGTAGTTTATGAAGATAAGGCTTCATTGCAACGCGGACATATATCCCCGTGCTGTGTTGTTTCAAGTTTAGGTAGCCATCTCCAGCAACGTGGGCAGCGAACATAGCCAAGTTCTTGGGAGTGACGAGGTTCTATGATAGGAGATGTGCTCGAGCTATCCGTTTTTTGGGTTAGCTCAACTTGTGAAACAATAAAAAGTTCCGATAGTAAGTGCTTATGCTTAGTAAGCGCTTGATAAGCTTGATCAGTTGACGCGGTTTGAATCGTGAGTGATGCGTCTAAGGCTTTACCTAATTTTCCAGCAGCACGCATTGGCTCAATCTTAGCATTAACCTCTGTACGAACTTTGAGTAGGGATGCCATCTCTGACTCTAGCTCTGGATTGTTCCACTCTTTAATAGCAACAGGCCAATCTTGTTGATGAATTGAGTCATCAGAGAATTCTTTGCCTGTTGTTGCAAATGCCCACGCTTCATCTGTTGTGAAAGGAATGACAGGTGCAAGTAGGCGGATCAGAGTGTTGAAGATATGATGAATGACTGTTTGAGAGGAACGTCTTAATGCGCTATGCGTTCCTAGTGTGTACATTCTATCTTTTAAAATATCGTGGTAGGTAGCTGATAACGTTACTACACAGAATTGATTACACAGCTGATAGACACGGTGAAATTCGTATTGCTCATATGCTTCTGTGCAATGACGAATAAGCTCGCTAGTTTGATGCAGTGCCCAGCGGTCAATCGTATCTAATTTTTCATACGGTAGCGCATCCTTTGAGGCATTAAAATCAAACAGATTTGCCATCTGGAATCGAAGCGTGTTTCTGAGTAAACGGTATGTTTCACCAACGTGTGAAAGAATCTCTTTTGAAATTGGGATGTCATCTCTGAAATCCTGAGAAGCTATCCATAAACGAATCACATCTGCCCCATGTTCAGCAATGTATGCATCACTCGTTTGCGGTTTTTCGTAAGTAGAACTTTTGGAGATTTTCTTACGCTCTTCATCAGTAATAAATCCGTGAGTGAGTACTGCTTTATAAGGAGCATTTAGACGTGATATAACGCTTGTCCAAAGTGAGGACTGAAACCAGCCGCGGTGTTGATCACTGCCTTCTAAGTAAAGGTCTGCTGGCCAGTGTGTACCACCTTGGCCTTTAGCTAGAACAGCAGCATGTGATGATCCTGAATCAATCCAGACGTCTAATGTGTCTCGGCCACACGTGAGAGTTTCTTTACTTGGCCAATCTTTTGGAAGACTAATGCCATCTAAAATGGATGCAGCTGACGTAGCGTACCATAAATTAGAACCTGATTTTTCAATTTTGTCTGCAATCGCACGAATGACACTGTGATCTAGAAAAGCATTTTTCTTTTCGTCGTAAAAAGCTGGAATAGGAACACCCCATGATCTTTGACGACTGATACACCAATCAGGGCGTGATTCAACAGCGCCACGAATACGTGCTTTTCCCCATGTTGGAATCCACTGAACGTGTTCGATTGATTCGAGAGCTTGTCCGCGTGCAGATTTCTTTTCGAATGCTGCATTTTCTTTATCTAAAGATACAAACCACTGATCAACTGCTCTAAAAATAATTGGAGTCTTTGAGCGCCAGCAGTGAGGGTAGCTATGGGTGTAACGCTGTTTCGCAACGAGTGCGTCTGCTTGATCAAGTTTTCTGAGAACTGCAATGTTAGCTTGAGACGTTTTTTTCTTCTCTAGATCTTCAACACTTTCTAAGCAGGAAATGCCGATTAAGTCTTGAGGAACTTTTCCGTCATCAACATAGCATCCATTGTCACCAACAGGACAGTAAATTTCTAAACCATATTTAAGACCTGTTATGTAGTCATCCATACCGTGACCTGGTGCTGTGTGTACGGCACCTGTTCCGGTTTCTGTAGTTACATAATCAGCTAAAACAACGATAGAATCGCGGTCTATAATAGGATGTTTTGCTTTTAGACCTTCTAAATTTTTTCCTTCAATTTCTATTCCACGTACAAGCGGTCCACGTTTTGATTCAGGCGTTTGTCCATCAATGAGAGGTTCAATCGCAGCAATACGCTCCGTAGCAACAATCCAGTTTTCTTCTTTGCCTAAGGTTGGAGAAACGACGCAGTACTTTAAGTCAGGATGTAAGGCGATTGCTAGATTCGCTGGAATTGTCCAAGGAGTCGTTGTCCAAATAATTAAGCTTAGTGGCTTATTAGTTGGTAAATTAAACTTCTTCGCTTCTGATTCAGGAATCGGAAATTTTACCCAAATGGAAGGTGAGATGTGCTCTTTGTATTCAATTTCAGCTTCTGCTAAGGCTGTTTCAAATGGGATAGACCAGTAAACGGGCTTTTTACTGCGATAAACGAGTTTTCTTTCAACGAATGATGCAAAAGTCCTTAAAATGTCTGCTTCATAGGCTGGAGCTTTGGTTTTGTACTCATTTTTCCAATCAGCTAGGACACCAAGGCGTTTAAATTGCTTTGTTTGGGTAGCAATCCAACCTTCAGAAAACGTATCGCAGTGCTCTCTAAGTTGAGCTGTGGTGACCTCAATTTTTTTCTGTTGAAACTCACGCGTGACTTTTTGCTCAATTGGTAAGCCGTGGCAGTCCCATCCTGGAACATAAGGAGTTCTGAATCCACGCATTGATTTATAGCGTAAGATCATATCCTTCAACGTCTTATTTAATGCGGTTCCGATGTGGACATCCCCGTTTGTGAAAGGAGGACCATCGTGAAGAACGAAGGTGGGAGCTTTTTGAGCCTGGCGTTTAGCCTGGATTGAATCGTATAGGCCGATTTTGGCCCAGTGTTCCACCCGAGCTGGTTCCCTTTGAGCGAGGCCTGCTCGCATCGGGAAATCGGTCTTAGGTAGCTGTAATGTATCTTTCAGTTCGTTCGCCATACCGGAGAAAAGGTGGGCAGGCTAAATTGTCTACACGGTGAGTCAAGGGGTAAGCCCCATTCTCTGCTATTTGATCAGGGATTGTACTTTTTGAGCTAATTTAAAGCCAGACTGGATGCAATCTGGGACGGATATACCGTCTCTAAGCTGTCCACCCACGAAAAACCCAGGATAGGCGGTTTCGGTGGCAGAAATGGCGTCCCTAATTGCCTCATAACCTAGGTTGTACTGAGCAATGGCTTTAGGCCATGTCGTATGACGGATGAACAGAGGGGGCTCAGTTACCTGAAGCAGTTCACGAAGATCAGGCATGATTTTACTTAAAATTATATCTGTAGACTGAAGTGCCAGGTCTGAATTAAGGGAACCTCCTACCATCACTGTAAGGGCTACACAGTCTTTAGGGGCACGTCCTTCAAATAAACTTGAGCTAAAAAGAATCCCCAAAACGGTCTTTTTTTCTTTTGCAGGTATTAAACAACCAAATCCATCAAGGGGGTGTTTAACGGCACTACGCTTAAATCCAAGAAAAAGGGAACTTACAGCCGGATGTTTGATAGTGCTTAACGCTTCCAGCGGTTTTTTATTGAGGGCCGTAAAACTTAGTGCGCTAAGTGCTGAAGCAGGTAGGGAAGAGACGATATAATCAAAGTTTTCCGTTTTTTCTAAACCATCTTTTGTGTAGGTTAAACTCCATGTAGGTTCATTTGAAATACGAACAACAGAGGCTTCGCACTCAATGCAACCTGTAGGTAGCTTAGTAGCGAGTGATTGAGGTAGGGTAGCTAGACCCTTTCTAAATGAAATAAGTTTAGAAATTGATTTTTTTCCGTCTTTTTTCTTTGCCTTGCTCGAACGAATGAGTCCGCGAATAAGAGAACCAGTTTCTTTTTCTAATTCCAAAAGTTTCGGAAAAGAATGTTCAACAGATAACACTTCTGGGTCACCTGCATAAATACCACTAATCATTGGCTGAACGGCTTGATCTAGTATCTCACTTCCGAAGTGGTCTCGTACAAACGTTGCTAAACTTATATCTGTAGTACGATTTTTTTTGGCAAAAAATAATTCTCTAAATATGCGAAACTTAGCTGATGTACTAAATAGTGAGGTTTTAAAGAAAGAACCAGGTCCCATTGGGACAGTTTCAAGTCTGCTGTTTTTTACTAGAAATCTTTTTTTTGCCGTAGTGCTTGCTTCAACTCTTTCGGACTCAAGCCCTAGTTCTTCTATCAGCGCTTTTAATTCAGAAGTCTCTTGAAGTGAATTGGGACCTTTTTCAATTAACCACTCGTGGACTAGTTCTGATTTAATTGCTCCGCCAATAGAAGCTTCTTTCTCAAATACGCGTACAGAGTGACCTGCTTGATTTAATTTATAAGCAGCGCTAAGACCAGTTATACCACCACCTAGAATTGCTATTTTTTTTGCAGTACTAGCCATGGTGATAAGTTTACTAAAGACTTTGGTTTTTTACTACGCATCCTCTGCGTAATGCTTCTTACATTTTTAACTCCAGTTTACAACTGTATCAACGAGTGCTTGCATGCACTCTATTTTTGCCTCTGGCATTATGCCATGACCTAAATTAAAAATGTGTCCAGGAGCGCCACGCATAGACTCCAATAAGCGCTTAACCTCGTGGCTTACAATTTGTGGAGTTGTATTGAGTAATACAGGGTCAAGATTTCCTTGAACGGCAATGGGTCCCAGTGATCCGCGTGCTGCATTTGCCAGTTTATAGGTTGTGCGTAAATCGGCAGTCCAATCTACACTTAAAACACTGACACCATGTTTTGCTTGTGCACTGACTTGAGGGTTTGTTCCCTTTGCGTATAAGATGATAGGAAAATCTGAGGGTAGCTCCGCGATAATTTTTCTTATCCACTTGAGCGAGGCTTCTTCATAGTCGTTTCCTGCAATAATACCACCCCATGAGTCAAAGATTTGAATGGCATCAGCTCCGCTTTGAATCTGCATCTTAAAATAGGTAATAAGTGCGTCACTCAAGCGCTCAAGTAATAGTTCGAATGTTTTACGATCCGAGTAAAAGAGTGATTTGATTCGAGAGAATTCATCGGAACTTCCGCCTTCAACCATGTAGGTTGCAAGAGTCCATGGGGAACCACCAAAGCCAAGTAAGGCATGCTTACCATTAATTTCTTTTTTTAATAATTTTAAGGTATCTGAAACATAACTTAATTTTTCAGGAACTTGATTAGCCGAGCCTAAAGCTTCAATTTGGCTTCTTGAATCAATTCTAAAATCCATTCCTATCCCGCCTTCGTCACGGAATTTATAGCCCTGACCTAGTGCCTCTGGAATTACGAGGATATCAGAAAATAAAATAGCTGCATCTAACGCAAAACGACGCAAAGGCTGCAGGGTAACTTCAACTGCAAGCTCAGGCGTCTTAACCATGGTTAAAAAGCTATGCTTGGCTTTGAGTTCACGGTACTCAGGCAGATATCTGCCAGCTTGGCGCATAACCCACAACGGAGGCCTATTTAGTGGTTGGCACTTGCATGCAGATAAGAAGCGTTCACGAGAGGTCATGGTAAAAGAGTAATAGCGTCTACGCACGGTTACTCTGGCAAACTTACCTTACGAAAGCCAGTCTCTAGGTTTTAAAAATTCAGTAATCAGTTTTTCTTCTTCACTGCCTGCTTCTGGCTTAACATTGTAGTCCCAGCGTACAAGGGGAGGTAGACTCATTAAGATGGATTCAGTTCTGCCGCCACTTTGTAAACCAAAATGAGTGCCTCTATCCCAAACTAAATTGAATTCGACATACCTGCCACGTCTATAAAGTTGGTGCTGCCTTTGTTTATCACTGTAGGGAGTATTCTTACGTTTAGCGACAATCGGTTGGTAAGCTTTGATATAGTGATCTCCCACGCTTTGCATAAGCTCAAAGCTTCGTTTGAATCCAAGCTGATTAAAATCATCAAAAAACAGACCGCCTATACCACGAGCCTCTTGTCTATGTTTTAAATAAAAATAGTCATCGCAATTTTTTTTAAACGTTGGGTATAAGTTTGGATCAATAGTTGTAACGGCATTTTTGGCTGTCTTATGCCAGTGAAGACAGTCTTCGGTGAATCCGTAGTAGGGTGTTAAATCAAATCCTCCACCAAACCAGAATGTTGATTCTTCGTTTTTTGAAAGATCAGGCTTGGTCATGAAAAATCGAACATTCGCATGACTAGTTGGTACGTAAGGATTACGTGGATGTATGACTAATGACACGCCAAGTGCTTCCCAAGCTTTGCCAGCAAGATGAGGACGATGTGCAGTAGCAGATGCAGGTAAATTTGTACCGCTTACATGAGAAAAGGCTACGCCTGCTTTTTCAAAAACATTACCGCCTTCCAAAATACGCGTTCTTCCGCCACCACCTTCAGAACGAATCCATGAATCTTCTTTAAAGCTACCCTGTGTTTCTTCGGCTTCTAGGCCTTTACAAATAGAGTCCTGCAGAGAGAGTAAATAGTTTTTAACTTCGATAAGTGAAACGGACATAAATTAGTCTAAGGAATGGTTTACGCTTCTATGCTGGTTTATGCTTTCAATAAGTTTTCTTAGTACACCGTGTTTTGGACTAAAAATAACTGAAATAATAAAAATAGTTCCTAAACATAGAACGATGCATGCGCCGCTCGCGATTCCTGTGTAATAACTTATAAGAATTCCTGCGAATGAACTTATGAGTGCTAGTATGCAGGCTGTTAAGAGTAACTTAAGGAACGTTTCACACCAAAGGTAAGCTGTAACAGCAGGTAGTAGAAATAGTCCTAACGAAAGTATAACCCCCATTGTTTGCATCCCCGCTACTAAATTAAGTACAGTTAAAATCAATAGAAGGGCGTGAATGAATCCGCCTTTGCCACCTGTTGCTCTGTGAAAGGAAGGATCGAAAGTTTCAAGTAGAATGCCTCGCCGAGCGATTATAAAAATAACGACTGTTAACGCAGAAACACTTAGTGATAATTTTATATCACTAGGACTAACCGAGAGGATACTTCCAAAAAGAAAGTTTTCTAAATTTATTCGAACAGGAAGTCGGCTTAATAAGGCTACCCCTGCACCAAAGAAAACAATAAAGAGTGAGCCAAAAGCAGCATCTTCTTTTACTTTTGTTAATCGACTTAGGGCAGCACTACCAAGAGCTGTGAGAAGGCCTGCTATTAATGCACCTATAAAGAGTGCTACAGGACTTGGACCACACAGTAACCATGCAATCGCGATACCTGGAAGTACTGAATGTGAAAGAGCGTCACCCATAAGTGATAGGCGTCTAAGTACTAGAATTGATCCTAAAAGACCGCCACTAATGCTTAGAAGAAGTGCAGAGATTAAGCCTCGCTGCATAAAGCCATAGCCAAATGGAGAAATTAAAAGTTCTTTAAGTGACATAGCTTAAGAAGGAAATGAAGCGCTGCGTGCATGTTTGAGTGGATCAATCTCAAATAGACGAGGAGCTTTATACGCTAGATCTATATTGGCTTCTGTAAGAACGGATAAAATGGGTCCACTCGCGATTAATTTATTTGCGAGTAAAATACCACGGCCAAATGCTTTTTTAGCTAAATCAAAATCATGCACTGCTGCTAAAACTGTCCTACCTTGAACTTCCCAAGAGCGTAGTATGTGAGCAAGTTCATCAGTTGCTGTCGCATCAAGTCCTGTGAAAGGTTCATCAAGAAGAAATATATCGGCACCCTGCGCAAGCGCACGTGCTAGAAAAACGCGTTGCTGTTGACCTGCAGATAATTGGCTAATCGGTCTTTGGGCAAGCGCAGTAATACCTAGTTCTTCTAAGGCGTGATTTACAGCTTGATGATCTGAGGCTTTAAATCTTTGCCATGGTTTAAGGCGTGGATATCTGCCTTGTTCAACAACTCGACGTACTGTAATTGGAAAATCCCAGTCTATAGTTTGTCTTTGAGGTAAGTAAGCTAAACGAGGCAGAGCATGCTCTAAATGCTTATCTCCAATTCGAATTTCTCCATGCGATAAAGGAAGCCAACCTAAACACGCTTTTAAAAAAGTACTTTTACCTGCTCCATTAGGGCCTAAAATAGCAGTTATACTGCCACAGGGTATATCAAGTGAGAGATCTTTAAGAGCAGTGTGTGCACCATAGCGTACACCAACTTCTCTAAAACGGATGATATTATGGGCATCACTCACAGGCTATAGCTTAAGGAACTGTGAAATGAATGGAAGGCCCATCTTGGCTGCTTTTATCCTCTAAAGAGGCGGTAGTTTGAGGAAAGGCGTCAGGGCGAGAAGGTTTAGTAGGTGTACTGGGTGATCCTATGGGTGGTACAACTAAAGGATGCGTATTAAATCCACGTTCTATTAATTGAGCGATCTTTAGGTCACGACTTCTGGAATCAGGGCTATCCATCATTACAGCGATTATTCGGCGATCTCCGCGTTTAGCAGTAGCTGTGAGACAAAATCCCGCACCATCAGTAAAACCTGTTTTAAGACCATCTACACCCTCTATGTGTCCTAGTAAGTGATTATGATTAATCATCATGACTGGAGGGAAGCGTTTGCCCGCTCCAAAAGCACGTTGCTTAACTGCTGTGTACTTAAGAATGTCTGTTTGAGTCACTAAGTATCTCGCTAATAGTGCGAAGTCTCGTGGGGTAGTTAAATCTCCTTCTGATACACGGTGGCTTGCTACTGGAAAGCCATTAGGAGTTTGAAATACAGTATGATTCATTCCTAGAGAACGCGCCTTCGCATTCATCCAAGATACAAACAAAGGTACTGAGCCAGCAGAACAGCGTGCGACCATGTAAGCTGCATCATTAGCTGATTGTAGCATCATAGCGTAGAATAGTTCTTCTACAGTAAAGCTTTCTCCAGATTTCAACCATACGCTTGTACTATGTCGTACGGCACCGACTTTCTCATCTGCTCTAGTAGCTGTTAAAACTGTATCTAGTTTTAAATTACCAGATTTTATTCGGTCATTAACTACTGCAAATGTCATGAGTTTAGTCATGCTTGCAGGTGGACTTACTTCGTCTGCATTATCTTCAAAGAGTATTTTTCCTGTTGCTGCATCTAACACAATAGCGCCTTTGTATGCCTTTTGTACTTGTGACTTAGGTGCAGAAAAAAGTACTGGCGCAAGAAACAAAGATAAAACGAGTAAACTTAAAAAACGCATCTTCTTTAGGCTTAAGTTTTAGGAGGTAATTCGTGTAGGGTGAGAGTTGGATTCTTCTCGATGAAGTAGCGCATAGTCCACTCATTCGGGAAAAAGATAACAGTTTGACCAAATTTATCGGTACCAAAGCTTACGCCAGAGGCCACAATAAAATTGCGTGTATCTTCCGCTGATACTTGTGGAGTAATCCAGCGCATCACTGTCCAAGGAGTTGGATCAAGACGAGAGGCTGCGTTGTATTCGCTTTGTAAACGGTACTGAACGACTTCAAATTGTAGTGGTCCAACTGCAGCTAGCAGGTTAGAGCCTGCGGGAGCTGCACGAGCAGAAAAAGATTGCACTACACCTTCTTGCAACAGCTGCTCTAAGCCTGCTCTAAATTTTTTAGCGTCTGCAGGTGTTGGGTTACTAATGTAAGTGAAGACTTCTGGAGCAAATAATGGAATTTCGTTAAATAAGATATTTCTATCTGTAGTTAAAGTATCTCCAATTCCGAAAGAATCATGTCCAACTAAGCCTATAACATCTCCTGGGTAGGCTACATCTACAGTTTCTCTTTCTTGGCCAAAGAGTTTATGCGAAGAGGATAAACGCACAGTCTTACCTGTTCGCTGATGAACAACTGTCATATCGCGTTCGAATTTGCCGGTGCAAATACGCATAAAAGCAATACGGTCTCTATGCTTAGGATCCATGTTTGCCTGAATCTTAAAGATAAAGCCTGAAAAATCAGCAGTGGTGACTTCAAGTACGCGGGTATCTGCTTCCTTCGCGTTATGGCGCGGTTGTGGTGGTATAGAATCTTTTAAGAAACCGTCCAAGAGAAGTTGGATACCGAAGTTATTTACAGCACTACCAAAATACACAGGGGTTTGTTGTCCTGCGCGTACTTTATCTAAATCAAAAGCGTGTCCTGCACCGTCTAACATTGCTAGCTGTTCGCACACTTCGGTGTGGGTACTTGTGTGAAGTTTATCTTTAACGAGGGGATCATCTAACGAGGCTACTTTGACTGGAGCTTGATAGGCTCCCCCTGGTACACGCTCAAACAAATGGACTTGTTTGGAGCGGCGATCATACACACCACGAAATTCTGGACCGTTTCCTAGTGGCCAAATAACAGGAGCGCACTGTAGACCTAAGATACTTTCTAATTCATCAAGTAATTCCAAGGGATTGCGCGTAGGGCGATCACACTTGTTCATGAAAGTAAAAATAGGCACGCCACGTCTACGACATACTTCAAAGAGTTTTCTTGTCTGAGCTTCTACACCTTTACCGGCGTCTATGACCATTAAAGCTGCGTCAACAGCTGTAAGCACTCGGTAGGTATCTTCGGAGAAGTCTTTGTGACCAGGAGTATCAAGTAGGTTTACTGCAAATCCGTTATAATCAAATTGAAGTACGGTAGAACTAATCGAAATACCTCTTTGCTTTTCTAGTTCCATCCAGTCAGATGCGGTAGCGCGCTGATTTTTTCTATCTTTAACTGCTCCCGCTAAATGAATCGCATTGCCATACAGAAGGAATTTTTCAGTAAGGGTTGTTTTACCCGCGTCAGGGTGCGAAATAATGGCAAAGGTGCGCCTACGCGCAATTTGATCTGAAGTAGACATAACTAGAGTAGATTAAGCTGAGAGTCACTGCCCTGGGAGGCGACAGTAATCTTTTTCTTAGGCTTAGCAGCAGGTGAAGCGATTGTGACGGTAGTATCATCACTTTCTAGCTTTGAAAGTATTGTACGAGCACGGTCTATAACCGAGAGGGGGAGGCCTGCTAGCCTTGCTACTTGGATACCGTAGCTCCTATCGGCAGCTCCTTGAATTACACGGCGAACAAAGACGATGTCGTCATTGTATTCTTTAACTTCCACGCAATAATTTTTAAGCCGTGGTAAATACTTATCAAGCTGGGTTAATTCCTGGTAGTGGGTTGCAAATAAGGTGCGTGGTCCCTGATTTTCACTGCGGTGTAAATGTTCCACAACTGCCCAAGCTATGCTTAGACCGTCATAGGTTGAGGTGCCACGTCCGATCTCATCTAGTATAATTAAAGACTTATCAGTCGCATTATTAAGAATATTAGCTGTCTCATTCATCTCAACCATGAAGGTCGAGTTGCCGCGTGCTAGATCATCGCTTGCACCAACACGTGAGAAGATACGGTCGATTAAACCCATACGGCACGATTTTGCAGGAACGTAGCAACCAATATGGGCAAGTAGTGCAATGAGTGCGACTTGTCTAATATACGTTGATTTACCTGCCATATTAGGACCGGTGATCAAAGCAATCTGGGTTTCTTGGCATGAAAGACGCGTAGAATTTGGTACAAATGCGCTACTGCCTGACTGGGTGCGTGCTTCTGAACTACGAAGCATTTGCTCAACGACTGGATGGCGCCCATCTGTTATTTCGAGAGCACTGCTTTGGTCGATTGCTGGTTTACAGTAGTCCCATTCACGTGCGAGGAGAGCCCAACCAGTTAGAACATCACATTCAGCTAAGGTAGCTGAAGATTCAGATAATAAGGCTGCTTCATTTAAAATCGAATCGACTAAACTTTGAAAAAGCAGTCTTTCACGTGCTATCGCGTTTTCTTCTGCACTAAATATTTCTTTTTCTTTTTTTCTTAGTTCTTCCGTTACATAGCGCTCACCATTAACCGTAGTTTGACGACGAATGTAGTCAGCGGGAACAAGGTGCAGATTAGCTTTAGTGACTTCGATGTAATAGCCGAAATTATTTGTAAAACGTACCTTTAGACTGCGAATGCCCGTTTTGTCTTGTTCTGATTTTTCTAGATCAGCGAGCCACGTTTTGTTTTCACTGGTTAGATTTCTTAATCGGTCTAATTCCTCGTCATATCCTTGTTTGATATAATTGCCGTCTTCTAGATCTTGAAGGAGTTCATCGCTCAAGGCGCGTGCTAGGAGAGCAGAAAGTTCGTTTTGCTCGTGTAGTACATTTAACAACTGATCAATTGGTTTATTTAAACCGTGGTCACTTGATTTAAATTCAGATAAGGCTTTTTTAATAGCAGGAATCTGAGAGAGAGTATCTCTTACACCACCAAGTTCACGTGGACTTCTGAGTTTATTTTGAAGTCGTCCCAGGATACGTGGGATATCTCTTACTTGAATAATCAGATCTTTTAATACGGAAAGCTCAGTTGGCTTTAGTGTGAAGACCTCAATAAGCGTTTGTCTTCGGTTAATTTCTTCAACATCTAAAGATGGTGCTGCTAACCAACGCTCGAGAAGGCGTGATCCTGGTGAAGTACTGGTGCGATTGATGGCATTAAGCAGTGAGCCTTCTTTGGTTCCTCGGCTTGATGTAAAAATTTCTAAATTACGTAACGTGGAGGGATCTAGGAGAATCGTGTTCTTACTGTGATACTCTTGAAGCGTACGTAAATTTTCTGGTTTAGCGCAGAGGTTTTCTGTTGCGTAGCGTACCAGTGCTCCAGCAGGTCCTAAGGCAGGATGATCTGTTTTTAAACCGAAACCTTCGAGATTGAGGACGCCTAACGTCGCCATGACGGCGCGTGATCCCGAAGCTAATGAAAATTGGGTCGCAGGAAGTTCTGTGCAAAGTCGTGTGCTCGCAAAGCTATGGAGTGCATGCAGGGCTGTATTTTCATGCGGACTTGATTTCCATTTTTCAAGTTCACCTTCAGCTATGAGTAGTTCATCGGGATTAAGGCTTGAAAGTATTGGGAGTAGATTTTCAATTTTACTATCACTCGCTAAACGAAATTCTCCGGTTGAAAGATCAAGCCATGATGTATGTATACCTGAACGATCTAAAAAGACTGCTGCTAAATAACGATTACGAGAAGCGTCTAATTGATTGGCAGCTAGGGTAGTGCCAGGAGTTAGAATACGTGTTAACTCTCTTTTAACTAATTTACCAGGAGTTGCAGGTTCCTTTTGGTCGCAGATTGCTACTTTTTTTCCAGCAGCAAGTAGTTTTGAAATATAGGTATCAGCTGCATGCGCAGGAATGCCTGCCATGGGTTGATCGTGACGCTTTGTTAGGGTAAGACCTAAAATCTTTGAGGCAATGACTGCGTCATCAAAGAAGAGCTCAAAGAAATCACCCAATCTAAAAAATAGCAGTGTATCTTTGGGAAGCTCCCGCTTCACATCAAAGTACTGTTGCATCATGGGTGTCATAAGGAACCATTCAAAGGGTTCTTTATGAGCTATTCCATGGAAAAATGAGGACTTTTTTAGCTATCTTAAGGGCTAAACTGAGCTTTTAGGGCGTGAAATAGACATCATCCGAGGTAAAAAGTACCCCATCAGGCCCTGCTGACCTTACTTCCATATGTGTACCCGACTCGGCGTGGAAGAAGAAGGGGTGACCGTATCTGTCGCAAAGCTCCCCCTTTTTATTAATAGCTGGGTTGTCGGGACGAAGAAAAATCACACCGTTTGGATTATTACCTAAAAAAGCACGTACTAGATCTTGATTGTTTCCAACGGGATTTCCTGACTTGCGATATATAGATCTCCACGCTGCAAGCATGGAGCAGACGATACTAACATCTTGTCTTAATGTATTACCTGGAGCGTTTAGATTATCTGCTAAATGAGCTTCTGGTAAAGAAAGCATTATATCACGTCTTTTCTTACTTGAGAGCTGTGAAATATCAGCTGCTGATGCAGCTGAAGCGATATGGATATCTGAAACGTTTTCTAAATACTTGTGATTATGTTTAAGTGAGTAGAAGTGATTAAAAAAAATAAAGCATATAATAATTACAGTAATCAATACTACGAATGCTAAGCAAAATCTCTTCATGTCATGAATCCTAGATCTGCATTACTAAAACGACTTATATTTGGAATTATAGTCGACATATTCGTTGAACTTACTCCGAACCATTTTGCTAAAGTAGCATTATATTCATCAACACTTGTAGAGGGTATCCATCGACCTCTACCTGTATCATCGGGACCGCCTAATGTTAGGCTTGGCATTTTTCCATAAATATCTCCACCTTTAACAGCGCCACCCATTATGAACTGAAGATTTCCCCAGGCGTGGTCAGTGCCTCCTGAATTTGGCGCGTAAGTTCTTCCAAAATCTGATGCTGTAAAAGTTGTAACTTGATTTGCTACACCAAGTTCAACAGTTGCGCTATAGAAAGCGTTCATAGCAGCGCTTAAATTAGCTAAGAGAGGTTGATGGGTTGCTAATAAGCTTCCATGGCAATCATATCCAGAAATATTAAGAAAAAAAGTCTGACGTTTAAGACCGAGCGTATCAGCTACAGATATTATTTTTGCAACCATTTGTAAATCTGAGCCTATATCACTTGTTGGGAAAGATGTTTTCAGAGGAGTAGCTGAATTTAAAATATTAACCATGAACTCTGAATCAGCTATCGACTTAGAAGTGGTTTGAGAAAATGAATTTGTTATAATGTTCGGGTACTGGTTGCCAAAAATAGATTTGAGCGAAGCATAACCTGGAGTACCATCCCAGTATCCGTTTAATACTTGAGCTCCTGAGTTATAAATTGAGTAAGGTATAACATTTTGACCTGACTGGAAAAGGTTAGCTCCACTTAGCGAAATCTGCATTGAAATCTTTTCATTAATATTCGATGCATTCATTAGATCTCCAAGGCGTCCACCCCAGCCAGTTGTTAATACAGGTTGATCTGAAATGCTTGATTGCCATTGATTAGTTTGATCGAGATGCGAGTATAACTGTAATGGTATTGAAGACCCAGCCATATAGGATTGTAAATTTGTCGGAGCAGTCAGCGTTCCTACATTAGCTAATATAGCTAAATTTCCATTACTAAATAGATTTTTAATCTCTGGCATGCTTGGATGTAGTCCATAAATTCTACCATCGCTATATGATTTAGGATTTATCTGTAGTATTGTGTTTTGTGCTAGTGCTACTTCAGCTCTTGATTGTGCATAACTCTTATAAGAGCTATTATCAATGGGTATTAATGTATTTCCGCCATCATTACCGCCTCCAAGAAATATACAGACTAGAGCTTTGTAATCAGTACTAACGGATTCGTTTCTAATTCTAGAGCTGTCTCCTGCCATAGCACCAACAGCTTTTAATTGGGCTAATGCTGATACCATGCCAGCTGTACCACAAGCAGCACAGGTTGCTTGACCAATAAATTTACGTCGTGAAATTAAATTTCTTATTTTCATTTTATTTTTGAAATGCACCATCCGGTGAATTTACAGTTAAATTTAGTGCGTTAATAACACGATCTAGGCTTGTCCCTGTAATTGTAGTCCAATTAATGCTTGAGTTATTTACTTCGGACATAGGGTAATTATTACCCGAGTAATCTGTCGCTATTGTACCAGCCCCATCGTCTAGTAGCCAGTCAGCTATTAATCCATTCTTATCAGATGGTACACCTTGAGTCATACTTTGTTGAATTTGGGCTTGTGTACGTGTAGTTGACCAGAAACTGACTTGGGATATTAATCCACTAAAATTACTCATCGATATTGTGCCATCAGATTTAATGCCTGCCCCTATACTAAATGGAGATGTCAATATAGCTATTGGTATCGATTTTGTTGATGCATGTACGTTCAGTACTCCATTTATATAAAGGCACATTGTATTGCCATCATAAGTAATCGCTAAATGCGTCCATACACCTATTGGTAATGGATTTGATGACGAAATTGCCGTGAAAGAACTTTGGGTACCGCTTGATAGCTCAAATTGTGCATATCCGTTAGGTCTCATGATTAGATCGAAAACGGCAGGTGGGCTGCCATTATAATCTCCACGCTTGCCTGCTATAAATGAATAATAAGTAGGTGACTCTATAGTTGGAAATACCCATGCTTCTATTGTGAAATTTGCACCAGGATCAAATGCTGATACTTTTGGAGCAATTAATGATGTATAAGTGGCATTAATCGCATTTTGCTTAGCGTTTTGATAATTTGTTATAGGAGTTGGTATTGCTATATTATTGATGACTTGTGCAATAGTTGTTTTTGTTAGATCACTCATATTGCCACTGCAAAATAATAGATTCATCTCATTTATTAAATTTGTAGTATTTGAACTTAGTGGTAAGTAGCTACTAAAGTCATTAACCAAATAGGGTGATGGATTTGGTGTATAGGGGTCTTGAGGTACTGTTAAATTAATTATATCTGTAAGTGAATTCGGTACCGATATTGTACTGGATGAATCAGTAATTTGCATTTCTGGAGCAACCAAACCAGCTTCAGAAATAGCACCTAGAGGCGAATACGTTGGACTGAAGAAATTAAATACAGATGGGCTATGTAATATCATCTGTTCTAGATTAGATTGGGTATAAGTTGTAGGTGGATAATACGGAGAATTATATAAGGTGTAGTTCCATCCCATAAACGCACCGTTAGGAGCAGCAGTTTTTAATGCTCTATATAAAGATGTAGCCCTTATTAAGGGCTCTTTTAATTTGCCGTATCCTGCGTTATTAATAACGTCTTGTGATCTAGCTTCGTAATCCGTCAGTATTGTAGTAATAACAGCTGCCAAATCTCCACGAATACCTTTGCCATTATTGTTGAAAACTTGGGACACTCTGTAGATATATCCAGGAGATGGATTGCTAGTAACTAACTTTTGTATCAACTGTTTGCAAATAAATGGACCTGTATTGGGGTGATTAAATAATGTATCTAGTAGTATTTTGATATCGTTATCCCCATTTTGACTTGCCGGTATTAAAGTTGGTTTAGCTTGAGCTAATGGCACTTGTTGTAGACTAATAATATTTTTAGAGGTTTCATCGTGATATGCTTCGTACATTTTCATCGGTGAAAATTCATCGTTTGATAGTGAAAATATAGATCCGTGGTTGCTTCCTCCTGGTTCTGAATATTGTGGATCGTCAAAAAAATTACCTGAAATATTTGTAAAAGATAAACCTGTAAGTACCTTTGCGGTTTCAGTAATAGTTGTATTGTTGTAAGTTGGAATTGGTTGACCGTTAGAATCCAATATAAGAGAACCGTCTGGATTAAGTTGTACTAGACCCACAGTAAACAACTGCTGTAATTCCCTAGCATAGTTTTCATCAGGACTTGTTCCGGTTATTGGGTTAGCCTTTTGATTTTGGATATAAGTAAGATATTTACCGATTGGAACGCTGTAAGTAACAGTTGTTAGTAAGTCTCTAAAGTTACCAAATGCTCCAGTAGCTAATTTATCATAATATTGTGCATATGGCTCTAGTTGATCACAATCAGCTGAGCCAACAAATATTTCGCTTAAGGCAAATGCTACTCGATGGCGTAGTTGGTCTTGTGCATTATTCACTACTTGAAGCCATGCTGCTTGAAATTCAGAAGCACTGTACCTTTCATTTGGTGTACCGTCTGGTAGTAGTAGTGGTCTTGGAAAAGTAACTGTGTTGTATCTTAGTGTTGAAAGTAGTGATGTCTGAGGCAGTGTTATTTGATTTTGAATCCATTGATTAATTCCTAACTGTATTACTTGTGCTATACTTGCATCTGTAGGGCCATACGTTGCTTGTGTAAGTAATCTTGATGCATCTATGGTTGATGGACTACTAAGAATTGTAGGGTTTAATGTCGGCGGTGGGTTTGGAGCAGTAAATACTTGAGATCCTTTCGTGGATACAAGAGTCCCACTTAGTTCTCCAGTAGGGTAGTTTGCAGTACCGATACTAATATATATATTACCATTATTAAGAGCTGTGATAATATCATTTGTTGAGTACATTCCAACAGGAACGATTTTCCAAGTCTGTTGTGATAACTCACCTAGCGGTAAAGATAGTATATAATCGTTTGATCCTGATAGTCTGAGATAAGCACTTGATTCCCCTGAGCTAAGATTCGATATATTTAGAGTTACATATGCAGTTCCGCTAGAATCGAACGTAATAGTTGCATAACCACTTGCTGTTGATTCAGAGACGCCGGCTGGAGGCCTTAAGTCTGTATAGTAAAGTGTAGAATTAGGAGCAGCTAGTGTTTGTTGGCTGTTATTAGTTAAGTCGTAGGCCTCAATGAGAGCTGTGCCTGTTGCATTATTTACTCCATTTACTTGAATCGTATAATTCCCTGAAGGAAGATTTACTAAGATAGCTGCATCTTGGCTACCTGTGGGCAGAGCAAATGCACCACTTTGAGTAAATGCAGAAGCTAAATTTGCTGCAGAAGCTGCAAATAGTCCTACCGGTGTTCCCCAATCATCATTTTGTGCAATTACATTGCTGCCAGAATACAGTTGTAGTTGTGGATTTGAAATAGGATTTGGCACTCCATAAGTAGATAAGGTAGGTCCGACTGCACGTATGAGTAAAAGGCGTGAACCTAGTCCCTGAGCTACAGATAAACCTGCAGTCACTGTGCTGCTTCCCGTGCCGCCGACTTGAGTTAATGCAGACAGATTCACTAACTGAGTACCGTTTGCTGTAACTTCGTAAAGTTCTATGATTACATTACCTGTTGGGCTTGATCCCATTCCGGTTACACGGGCTGTGTAGTTACCCTGAGAGAGGGTTACTATAACGGCTGCATCTTTTGATCCGTTGGGAAGCGGAAAAGCTCCTACTTGATTAAATGTATTTGCTAGAGATGAATCCCAATCATCGTTTGTAGCAATCGCATTTCCATTACTATCATATATTGTTAAAGATGGATCAGCCATCACGCCATTTACGCCGTAAGTGCTAAGGCTTGGTCCTATTGCTCTAATCAGTACTTGTTTTACTGGACCTGAACCAATGGTGAAGCCTGCAGTCAAAGCATTTGAACCTGTACCGCTTTGATTTAATACAGACAAATTTGAGAGGTGAGATGTTTGACCAAGCAGTGTAAGTGTAGAAAAAAGCACTACACTCATTACCGTACTAAAATTTAATTTCATCAGTAAAATTTCCTTTTAAGGGCGTAACTATCAGAGTGTTTTATTGATCTAGCTATGCAACATGTGATCTATTTATTTCTATTTATATATGCATAGAAAATTTGCTGCTTTAAAGTCGTTATGATTTATAGATCATTAGTTACTTTTTAATTTGTATTATGCCAATTAAGTTAACACATCGTGACCTAGGTGGTAGTGGACTTTCTCCACTCATTATTTTGCATGGACTGATGGGTTCTTCCAGAAATTGGCAAACCCTAGGACGAGAATTGTCTCAGTATTATCACGTTTTCGCCTTAGACTTACGTAATCATGGAACTTCTCCCCATTCTGCTGAAATGACATATGCTGATATGGCAGAAGATGTGATTTTATGGATGCAGAGTAACCATATTGAAAACGCGACTATACTTGGGCATAGTATGGGAGGGAAGGTGGCTATGGTTGCAGCCTGTCGCTATCCATCCTGTGTTACAAAGCTCATCGTTGTTGATATAGCACCAAAGGCTTATTATTGGCCAGCTCACCGTAGTGAGTTCTCTGCGATGAAAAAAATTGATCTCAATCATATCGCTACCCGTTTAGATGCTGAAAAAGTGCTTGAGTTAGATGTGCCAAGTTTAGCGCTACGTAAGTTTCTTGTTACAAATCTAGAGAAGACTCAGGATGGTAACTGGCAGTGGATAGTTAATTTAGATGTTATAACAAAAGCAGTTGATCATTTGGAATCTAATCCCTTGGCTCCTGCTGAACAGTATTTAGGACCAACTTGTTTTATAGTCGGCGGTAAGTCGAACTACGTTAAAATTGAAGATGAGCCATCTATAAAATCTATTTTTCCTCAAGCGCAAATCGTAACTCTTAACGAAGCGGGGCATAATCCCCACATGGATTCTAAAGATGCGTTTTTAAAGGCGATTAAAGACTTTATTTCGTAGACCAGATTCTTAGTGAGCTCAGCATAAAGTCTTCCAAAGCGGCTGATTCATTTAGGTTCAAGCGCAAAAGTTTAGAATTATGTTCCAGCTGTTCAATAGCACTTGGAAAACTACGGCGTACGGAAATGTCACCAGACTTTAGCCGTATACGTGCATGTGTCCTAGTAGCTTCTTCAATTTCAGCAAAAAATTGTGAACGTAACCCATTAGCTATTCCTGTTTCTATGGCCACTTTTTCATCTTCCGAGAGGTCATCAGGCAAAGAGCTTTTATTTTTCTCCCAATTTTCATCCGTCGCTTTTTCTAGAATAGATCCAAAGCGAGCTGTGAGGCCATAGATTGTAAATATGTGATCGGAAACAACTTTTTTATCAACGGACTCAGGTGGCATACTGCCAAGCCAAGTAGCATAATCAGCCAGCCAAGATAGCCACTGATTTTTTGCAGAATCCTCACTTGTGTCATCACTGCTTGCCCAAGCGCCAGCAACGTTCGGTTCTGACGGGAATCTAAAGTGCAGACATCTACTACGTATTGTTGCTAGCAGAGCGTAGGGGCGGGTGGTTAATAGAATGAGCGTTGTTTTAGCAGGTGGCTCTTCAAGTGTTTTAAGAAAGATATTTGCAGCAGCCGGATTCATGCGGTCTGCATCAAAAATAATGGCTACTTTATTTTCAGAAATACTCGAAGATACTTGGACTTTTGTGATTAATTCACGGGTATCTTCTGCTCCAATGATTCTCATCTTTCCTGCAGGACGTAGCGTAAAGCAGTCAGGGTGATCATATGGCGCAAATTGCTGAGAACTACTGCTATTGAGTAATCGATCAGCTATAGCTTCAGCCACGCCTGATAGGGTTGATAAACTTTCTGCGTGAAGCAGTAAGCTGTGCCCTAGTTTTTTACGTGCTATAGCTTGCTCAATCACGGAAACGGCTGGCGTTCCCTCAAGTGAGGCTGGCCAGGCAATTAAAGACGGTCTTTGACTGCTTCCCATATTTTTTTCTCAATCTCGTCTTCTGTTTTAGTGCCATCAATGAGGCAGAAGCGCTCTGGCATTCCCTTAGCTAGGAATAAATAGCCTTCTCTAACCTTGTTGTAAAAGTGTACGTTTTCACGTTCCATGCGGTCTGGAACGTCCGAGGCGCGTAAACGAATGCGAGCTAGACTTACCTCGGTTGGAACATCGATGACAATCGTTAGATTGGGCATGATATTTCCTATCGCAAAACGATTAATTTGCTCTACGGGATCTGAAGCTAGGTTTCGGGCAATTCCTTGGTAAACAGTTGATGAGTCAAGGTATCGATCGCTAAGGACCACAGCTCCTTTATTAAGCGCTGGCACAATCACCTGACGTACTAACTGGGCACGTGCTGCAGTAAAGAGAAGTAGCTCAGTCTCTGCGCACATTTCATCACCCTTGGAGTTGTGTACGATGATATTTCTAATCTGCTCACCGATTTCGGTACCACCTGGTTCACGCACAGAAACGACCTCCTTATTTAGTTTCTGTAAATGAGCTGCTAAGCGAATGATTTGAGTCGATTTTCCGCTTCCTTCTGAACCTTCAAAAGAGATCAATTTACCAATGTTTTTTGCGTGGTGAGGCATTGCGATAAAATACTAGGAGTTTATTGTAGGCATTCAACTAAATAGCCTGCTTTTTTGGATCCTTGGGGCCACGGTTAATAAAAGACGCAGTTGCTTGGCGAAAGTCATTGAAGGTCGGCTATAAAAAAGCCAAATTAGCAGTAATAATCATGGTATCGTTACATCTTTTTAATCCACTGTTCTCCATCGCAAATCCACTTAGGGTGTTCGAAAGTTGTGATGGTGTAGGTCAAACTATTACCCTGGCTCTAGGGGTATTTAGTGTCATCGCTTGGGCAATGATGATAGGCAAAAATAATGATCTAGCAGCGCTTAGACGCCTTAATCTAATTTTTGAACAACGCTTAAAGGATGAACGCCGTATTTTAGATTTACCGGAGTCCTTTAGAAATAAACGTGGAATACCATATGCAGAAATTCTCAGTGAAGCGTTTGAGGCTTATTGGAGAGCAGCTGCTATAGGTAAGGAAAAGGGAATTGACTCGTCCCGCTTTCGTTTAGAATTAGCAGAAAATGCGATTCAGCGTGCTTTAGCTCGCACAATTCACAGCTACGAGGCGAGTATGATATTCTTAGCGAGTATCGTTTCAGGTGCTCCTTTTATGGGTCTACTTGGAACGGTTTGGGGTGTTATGACAGCGTTTGATTCCGTATCGGTGCAACAAACAGCTAGTATACAAACTTTAGCTCCTGGTGTTTCTGCAGCACTTCTTACAACGATTGCAGGTTTATTGGTCGCGATTCCCTCCTTATTCGGCTACAATATGCTTCAGGCTAAAACCCGTACTATGATTACGGAAGCAGAAAACTTCGCTAGCTCTCTTGCGGATCGCATAGAGCTAGAGAGCTAATTATCGCACGCCATGGCACGCACTTTCAGACGGCAACGCAGTTCGCACGCAATTGCTGAAATCAACGTAACAAACCTTATTGATTTAGGTTTTACGCTGCTAATTATTTTCATGATATCAACACCGCTAATCAATCAGGAGCAAACCATTCCTGTTAGATTACCTGTTGAATCTAAAAGTAATCAGCAAAAACCTGATCCATCAGACCAGTTCGAATCCGTATCCATTGATGCTAAGGGGAATTTTTATATTAACACTCAAACGACTCCGCTTGGTGTAGCGCAGCTTCGTAGTGTGCTTCAAACTTGGGGTGTGATGAAAAAACCTCCGGTTGTGCGTATTCGTGGTGATGGGAAAGTGCCCTATGAAAAGGTAGTGCAACTCATGGATGAATTAAAAAAAGCAAACTTGATGCGCACAACTTTCGACACGCAGTCTGACTCGTAACGCGGAGTTATTTAAATCGATGCTCAATCGATATCCTCAAGCTTACTTTGTATCTTTTTTAATTCACGGAGCGATTATCGCTTTAGTGTTATTATTGGGAATTTATGTAGGTGAGCATGAGCCAGAGCCAAAAAAAGTTTTTGAATTAGTTGCTGGTAAGGGCGATAATTATGAAGCAACTGAAGCACCTGCCTTGGGTATAAGTGGAGGAGTAGGCGTTTCTGCACCTGACTCCGTTGTGATGCCTAAAGAAGATCCAATTAAGGTTGATATACCCAAAGCGGTAGAAGTAACTCCGCTGACTCCTGAGCCTGTTGTTGCTCCAGAACCTAAGCCTGAAGTAAAGCCGGAACCAGTTCCCGCTCCGCCAGAGCCCAAGCAAGCTTCAAAAACTCCAGCAAAAAAAGCACCGCAAACAGATTTTAAAAAAATTGTTCAACGTACGGCTCAGCGTAAGGCTGCAAAACTAGAAGCCCAGTATAAGAAACAACAAGATAAACTCTTAGCCGAACAGAAGAAGCGTGAAAGCTATGAGCAGTTTCAAAGAGAACATGGTGGAACGCGTGCTACAGGGGAAGGTATTGAAGGCGGAGTTGTAGGTGGTTCGACTTCTAATAAAAAAGGAGGTGCTGGTGGAAAAGCACTTACTCGTGAGCAGCAAGATTTGTTAGACTCGTATTTTGCTATGTTTAAAGCGCGTCTTAAGGAAAATCACGTACCTCCTCCAGGAGTTAGTGATAGGTTAGAAGCGCGTATTGAGTTCTTTATGGCAGCAGATGGTAGTATATCGCGGGTTCGTGTTATACGTTCATCTGGTAATAAGGATTTTGATCAATCAGTACTTGAAGCCTTTGCTCATACACATATGCCAAGTCGTCCTGATAAGCATAGTGATATGAAGGAAATGACCTTCAAGATGCACGATGAGGATTCAGGCTGAGTCTAGTCTACTTGAACCATAATTTTAATCAGGCTTGGATCTTTTGATATTTGGCTGAATTGCTCAGGCACCTGATCTAGTTTTAAGCGATGTGTGATCCATGGTGTAGTATCAATGATTCCAGACTCAATTTGTTGGATGATATCTTTAAAGTTCTTGGGAAGAGAATTACGTGAAGATAGTAGAGTTAGTTCTCTTCTATGAAAATTAGGATCGTTAAAAGTTACGTCACCTTGGAAAAGACCAACAAAGAGTATGCGTCCACCATGGCAAGGGAACTCAAAGGCCTGCGACATTGATTTGGGATTACCCGTTGCGTCGATTACAACTGTTGGTAAATCACCATTTCCAAATGATTTTAATTCTTCAATTTGATTTTCACTAGGTTTAAGTGTTGATGCTACATTTAAAAACTTAGTGCAAAACTGTAGGCGACTTTCAGAAATATCCATTACAACGACATGTGCTTTTGCTGCTTGAGCAAATTGAATTACACTTAATCCAATCGGTCCAGCGCCTATGACCAGCACATATTCTTTAGCTTTTATAGCAGCACGCTCTACTGCATGTGCTCCAATACCCAGTGTCTCAACTAAAGCTAATTGGTCATAAGTTAGTTTTTTAGAACAGTGTAATTTATGACTTGGTACTGAAATAACCGAGCGCATACCACCGTCACTATGAACACCAAATACATTTAGGCTTGTGCAGCAATTGGGCTTTTGTGATCTGCATGCGATACATGTTCCACAATTGAAATAAGGCTCTAATGAGCACTTGTCTCCTATCTTAAGTGTTGGATTAATTGGATCCGGACTTATCACTTCAAGTCCTAGTTCATGTCCTAAGATACGTGGATAACTAAAGAATGGCTGTCTTCCATGGAAGGCGTGTATGTCAGTACCGCATATACCTATACGGTGTACTTTAACTAGTGTTTCACCTGATTTTTGTATCGGCTCTTGGGTCGATATGAGTTCAAGTTCACCAGGTTTTTTAAGACATACCGTTTTCATTTAGGCTAAAATGGAATCTTGGTTTTCGCTACGGCCACGTGTGAAGTTGTGATTATGTATTGGTTTTAGTAATGCTAAGACTTCATGCAAAACCTGTGGGTTAAAAGACGTGTTAGCGTAAGTAATATTTTTTTTCATATTCTCAGGATTAGCACTACTTACAAGTGTGGTAGCAATAGCAGGGTTGCTAATAGAATACTGAATAGCGAGTTCAGTAATATTGATCCCGCGTTTTTTGCATTCTAGAACAACAGATTCGCATGTTTTCTTAATTTTGTCAGAGGCCGGATGCCAGCTTGGTGCTCCTCGTTCAGTTAATAATCCCATACCTGTTGGAGAAGCATTGATGATTCCTATATTTTTATTACCTAAATAAGGTATAAGAGACTCAAGAGAGTTATCATTTAATTCGTAATGACAAAAAGACAGAATGGTTTCTACAACACCGAGTTCTATACGATCAATTAGCGATTTAAATATTTTAAGCGGAAGGCCAGTTATTCCAATGTGACCTATTTTACCTGCTTTCTTTAATTGGATCAGTGCCGGCAGTGTTTCAAAAGCTATCTGATTAAGATCAGCAAATTCAATATCGTGGCATTGAAGTAAGTCGATGTAGTCTACGTTAAGTCTTTTGCAGCTTTCCTCATAACTTTGAGAAACGCGTTTAGAACTAAAATCAAATACCCCTACGTTGTATTGTCCCACTTTCGTCGCTAAGATATATCTGTCTCTTGGAACTGTTTTAAGTGCTTTACCTAGTACAGTCTCAGCTAGAGTGTTACCATAATAAGGGGATACATCGATAAAATTGATCCCATGATCTAAGACGTAGTGTACTGTTCTAATACCTTCTGATTCATCAATGGATCTAAAGACGCTCCCAAGAGACGAAGCGCCAAAGCTTAAAACTGATACGTTTAAGCCAGTATTTCCAAGAGGGCGTGTTTTCATTGCCAGACGTGATGAGTAAAGTGTTTAAGGTAGACGATTATAGCCACCTATAAATTAGTGCACAGCTAGAGTAGGCTTAAAAGCATTAATTTTTACTTAAAAGCTAATAAATAACTAGCTTAATCAAATAGGGATTGCTCACTGGGTTGAAATTAGGCGGAATCCCTAGAGCCTATATATCATCCCCATGACACTCATCCTAATAGGAATATGCTTACTTGGTGTAATTGGAGCTTATTTTTGGAATAATCCAATGGGGCATACACGCTCCTTCATGATTGCGCGGTTTATGAATTGGTTTCCTTTAGGTATGACCTATGCCTTTTTGTATATGGGTCGCTACAATCTTAATGTAGCAAAGAATGCCTTAGGAGTTCTTATGACTAAGTCTGATTTTGGACTTATCTTTGCAGTAGGTACATGGGTTTACGCATTGTCGTTTTTAATTAATGGACCGTTGGTGGATAAAATAGGTGGCAAGTCAGGTATTATTATAGCTGCTATTGGTTCATCCATAGCTAATGCAGCTATGGGTATTCTTACGTACCTGCTTTTGACAGGACATCTTCACGTTAATTTGGTGCTTATTTTTTCAATTATCTACGCACTAAACATGTATTTTCAAAGCTATGGAGCTGTATCAATTATTAAAGTTAAAGCCTACTGGTTTCATGTTAGGGAGCGCGGTGTTTTCGGTGCTATCTTTGGAACGTTAATTTCTGTAGGTACTTATTTTGCTTTCGACTGGAATCAGTCTATTGCTGAGGCCTCAGCATTAAAATCTACGTCGAGCTCTTATTTGCATCAGTTTATACATACAGTATTTGTGTCAAATGCTACAAAGTCAGATGCAGTATGGTCGGTTTTTTATATACCTGCACTCATAATTGCTTTTTGGGTCTTTATTGATTTATGGCTTGTTAATGATTCTCCAGAGGATGCTGGTCATGCTTCCTTTGATACGCATGACGCTTCTTCAGGCAGCATGCATGTGGTTTATACTGCAAAACAGTTACTCGGTAAGGTATTCAAAAGTCGGTTGATGTTGCTTATTGCTGCGATTAATTTGACATCTGGTTTTTTTAGAAACGGTGTTCAGCAGTGGTATCCCATATTTGCTCACGAAGTAAAGCAACCGGGTGCAGAAACATTCCAAGAACACTATGGTTTTTATCTCTGCGTTTTTGGTATTATAGGAAGTTTCGCGGGTGGTTATATTTCCGATAAATTATTTCACTCACGTCGCGGACCTCCGGCTGTAATGTTCTCGTTACTCGTAGCAATTTGTTCTTTAGTAATGGCAGCGTTCCTATTTACAGCACCCGTTTTAGTAGCTATTTTAGGGCTTATAATGGTAATGTGCTCAATTGGTGTTACCTCACTTATGGCAGGTACTGCTGCGACTGATTTTGGCGGACGCAAAGCAACAGCCACCAGTTCTGGTATTGTTGACGGATTCGCATATTTAGGAAGTGGTATTCAATCTGTGTCTCTTGGATATATTACTACCCATAATTGGCAGTGGTGGCCACTTTTCATAGCTCCGTGGGCAATCTTAGGATCAATTATAGCTTACCGTATTTGGAATGATCTTCCTGCAGCAACCCGTAAGTATATTGATGAAGTTGAATCCAAAAAGCATAAGACGGCTTAATTATCCGGATATGTACTAAGTATAGTTATACGTCTGCAAACTAGGGCTATTTATATGAAATTCTATCAAGTTTTTTTATGTTTTATTTCAACAGTGTTATGCAGTGTTTATCTTAAAGCAGATGAAGGTGACTTCAGTGTAGCTCAACCGGTTATACCAAATAGAAGTGTTAACCTTAAAGATTTTGGAGCTATTGCTGACGGCAAAACAGATAATGCAACAGCTTTTAAGCAAGCAGTAGATGCTTTAACTCAAAAAGGTGGTGGTACATTAATTGTTCCTGAGGGTGTCTGGTATACACTTCCTTTCGAACTAGCGAGTAACATAAATCTATATCTTGCATCTAATGCTAAGATTTTATTTTCACCACATTTTGATGATTATAAACTGAAATCAAAGAAGTACCGTCCTATGCTGTATACGCAAGACGCTCATGATATAGTTATATCAGGTAGCGGAACGATCGATGGGAATGGTTCTGCTTGGTGGCCTGAAGCTGAGCGTTTTAAAAAGGAAGCAAACCGTTTACATTTGAGCAATAACACAAGTCCTAGGCCTCGTATGGTGCAGTTTGATCATTGCGTTAGAGTGCGAGTTGAGGGTGTAACATTAACAAATTCACCTGTATTTAATTTAGTACCAATGCTCTGTGAGGATGTGACGATAGATCATATAGTAATTTATAATCCTAATAATGCTCCAAATACTGATGGTATAGATCCATCTGCTTGTAAGCGTGTTGTTATTAGTCACTGTTCAATTGATACAGGTGATGATTGTATAGCTGTGAAAGCGGGATCACCAGCAGGTGTGGTTACAGAAAATATATTAGTAACAGATTGTGCTTTTGGCCATGGACATGGCTGTTCAATAGGAAGTGAGACTTACTCAGGTTTAAAGCATATGATTGTAAGACGCTGTTCGTTTGATGGAACAGAAATTGGCGTACGCTTTAAATCTGATCGTCGTAGGGGTGGACTGGTTGAGGATGTTACCTATCAAGATTTAACGATGCGCAATGTGGGTGAAGCTATTGTTATTAGTAGTTATTATCAAGGTACGACGACTGATATTGGAAGTGACGGCGGTACTCAAAAAGCACAACCCATTACACGTACAACACCGCATTGGAAAAATATCACAGTAAAAAATCTAAAAGCTGTGAATGGAACTAAAGATGCAGGCATGATCCTTGGTCTTCCTGAAATGCCTGCTGAACTAATTACTTTAGAAAATATTTCAATCGAAGCTCCTAAAGGTTTACGTATGGGCTACACGCAGAGCGTTACGCTCAGTAACGTTCAAGTAAGTGCTAAGCACGGTCCTGTGTTGATTGCAGACAAGACTAATGTTGGTCTAAAGCAGACCAACTAAGTGTTCGTTAGCTTTGATAAGCGCTTAATTACTTATTAAGCGCTTGCATAGCGTGTGCCGCATAGCGTGCACCCGCTGTTGCTCCAACAGGGAAAGCCTGATCGAGCGTTTTTAACTCAGACTCGGATAAAGTGAGTGTTGTCGCCTTGATGTTTTCTTCTAGGTACTTGATTCGTTTTGTACCAGGAATAGGAACAATATCAGTACCGCGAGAAAGTACCCATGCTAGAGCTATTTGAGCTGCAGTAGCTGACTTAGCTTGTGCAATTGTTTCTATCGTCTTAACACGATTTAAATTAAGTTCAAAATTTGCATCTGTGAAACGTGGATGCATGTTACGATAGTCATCGCTTGGGATATCAGCTTTTGTTTGGAAGCGGCCTGTCAAAAATCCACGGCCAAGTGGTGAGTAAGCAACAAAGCCAATTCCTAGTTCACGACAGGTTTTTAAGATTTCATCCTCTACATCACGTGTCCATAGTGAGTATTCCGTTTGAAGCGCAGCGATAGGATGAACTTTGAAAGCGCGTCTTATGGTTTGAGGCGCAGCCTCTGACATGCCTAAAAATCTTACCTTACCGGCATTAACAAGTTCTTTCATCGCACCAATGGTTTCTTCAATAGGAACGTTAGGATCTACACGGTGTTGATAGTATAAATCAATCACATCCACTTTGAGTCGCTTAAGGCTAGCATCGCATGATTTACGGACATATTCAGGAGTGCCACATACACCTAAGAATTCTCCATTTGGGCCACGCATGTTAGCAAATTTAGTAGCTAAGATAACTTTGTCCCGTTTACCAACGAGTGCTTGCGCTAATAGCTCTTCATTTTTGCCAGAGCCGTACATGTCAGCGGTATCAAGAAACGTGACTCCAAGTTCAATCGATTTATGAATCGTTTTGATAGACTCGGCATCATCACGGCCAGAATAGAATTCTGACATGCCCATACAACCGAGTCCGATTTGTGAAACTGTAAGGCCTTGGCCTAATGTGCGTGTTTTCATAAAATGTTATACTTAAAATGCGCGTGTGTACTGAACTGGGGGAGGTAAATCTTTTGATCTGCCTAGTGCTTTAGCGGCGGATTGTGGCCAACGAGGATTACGTAGCATTTCACGTGCTAGTAGCACTACATCCGCTTTGCCATTTGCTACGATTTCTTCAGCTTGAGCAGGTTGAGTGATCATACCTACTGCAGCTACAAGAATGCCAGTATCTTTCTTTAATCGTTCAGCAAAGGGTACCTGGAATCCAGGCCCTACAGGAATTTTCGCAGTACCTATATTACCACCTGTGCTAGCATCAATTAAATCCACACCTGCAGCTTTTAACTCACGAGCGAGTAGGGCGCATTCATCTATGTTCCACCCGCCATCTGTCCAGTCTGTGCAAGATAAACGAACAGTGAAAGGTAGGTTATCAGGCCATACACTTCTTACGGACTTTACCGTTTCCATTAAGAAACGGATTCTATTTTCAAAGCTGCCTCCGTACTCATCCGTTCTTGTGTTGCTTAATGGTGATAAAAACTGGTGAGCAAGGTACCCATGAGCTGCATGAATTTCGACATAGTTAAAGCCTGCTTCTAAGGTTCTTTTCGCAGCGCTTACAAAATCATTTTGTATACGTTTTATCTCTAAATGGGTTAATTCTCTTGGTACTTTATCAAGATCTCCTCCAAACGCTACAGCGCTAGGGGCAAATGTATCCCAACCACCTTGATTGACAGACAAGTGCGCTCCTCCATTTTGTGGAATTGCAGCTGAACCCTTACGGCCTGCGTGTGCGAGTTGGATACCAGCTACCGCGCCTTGGGATTTAATAAATCGCGTTATAGCCTGCATGGGTTCTATGTGTTTATCATCCCAAATTCCAGCACAGCCAGGTGTTATCCTACCTTCAGCTGATACGGCAGTAGCTTCAGCGATGATGACTCCCGCTCCACCTACTGCAAATGAACCTAAGTGAACCTTGTGCCAATCATTCATTACCCCATCTATTGCGGAGTATTGGCACATAGGTGCGACGCCAATTCGGTTACGTAAGCTTACAGACTTTATGGTGATTGGATCGAGTAAATGCGGCATTATTATAAGCTTAAGTTAACTTTAATTATTCGCAACTTTGTTGAGTAAAGATTTGGAGACTTTAATAAGTGTGCTATGGTATAAGGTATGCAACTAGGTGGAATCCATCATCTCACAGCAGTTACAGCGCAAGTTGGTAAAAATCATGCGTTTTATACCCAACTCTTAGGTATGCGCCTAGTAAAGAAAACGGTGAATCAAGATGATGTATCTGCATATCATTTATTTTATGCCGATGGTGAAGCATCACCAGGCTCTGACTTAACTTTTTTTGATTGGCCAGTACCTCGAGAAAGGCGCGGTACCCGTAGTATTATCCGTACTGGTTTACGTATTGGGTCAGAAAAAAGTCTGATGTGGTGGATCGATCGTTTAAAGGCTGCAGATATTAATGTAAGTGCTGGCTTTGAGCGTGCATCTCGTTTTGGTGTCGATTTTGAGGATTTTGAAGGTCAGCGGTTAAGTCTGGTTGTAGATTCAAAATCAAAGGGTAATCCATGGAGTCAAAGTTCGGTGCCAAGAGAGCACCAAATTTTAGGGCTTGGGCCTGTAACAATAAGTGTTCCCCAGTTAAAGCCAACGAAGCATCTGCTAACACAAATCTTGGGTATGAGAGAAATCTCAGAATATGCTCAAGGGGATACTCCTGTGCATGTCTTTGAAATGGGACCAGGTGGAGCTACGGCTGAATTACATGTAGCTGTAGAAAGTAATGCACCATTGGCACGTCAAGGTGCTGGAGCAGTTCATCATATTGCTTTTAGAGTAGCAAATGATGAGGAATATCAGGGCTGGCTTGAACATCTCGCAGATAGCGGTATTCCAACCAGTGGTCCTGTTGATCGGTTTTATTTCAAGAGCCTGTATTTTAGAGAACCCGGTGGAATTTTATTTGAAATAGCAACGGATGGACCAGGGTTTGCGGCAGATGAACCTAAAGAAAAGCTTGGAATGAAACTTGCGCTGCCGCCTTTTTTAGAGCCTAGACGTGTTGAAATTGAACGAGGTTTAAAACCTCTTTGATTTAACTTTTTCAGTTAGAATCAGACAGGAAGTGTAACCCTAAAAATACAACCTGTAGGATGGGCAGCCAGAGCCTCAATTGTACCGCCATGTGCTGTAACAATCGCTTTGCAAATAGAAAGACCTAATCCTGCATTACTTCCCTTACGTGATTCATCGAGTCTTACGAAGCGCTCAAAGATTATGTGTAGTTTTTGGGGATCAATTCCTATACCTGTATCTCTAACATCGATGATGCATTTATTTCCTTGGGCATAGGCTTTAAGTTCTACGCTACCACCCGTTGAGTTATACTGGATCGCGTTAATAATTAAGTTAATCAAAACTTGGCTTAATTTTTCATAGTCTGCCTGTATCGTTAATTCACACGGCGTGTTTGATAGGGTAATATTTTTTTCCTTAGCAATAGGTTCAACAAGATCGACGCAGTCCGTGATCAAAGTATTTACGCTTATTTTTGTTTTAGAGAGTAGTTCCTGCCCTGAGTCAAAACGTGCTAATTCAAGTAATGATTCGATTAATCGTTTCATTCTCTGAGCAGCTCTTAAGCACGCTTCGATAGTCTCGATATATTCAGCACTTGATCGCTCTTTTTTAAGTGCTGATTGGGTTTGAGTTAAGATTATAGCTACCGGTGTTCTTAATTCATGTGCAGCATCGTAAGTAAATTGCTTTTGCTGATTGAAAGCGGTTTCTAATCTTTCAAAAGTTGAATTTAAAACTTTTGCTAAGGTGCTTAGTTCTTCTTCGCTATGAGATAATTCAATTCTCTTAGATAGGTCTGAGGCAGATATATTTTCTGCAGTCTGACTGATTGTTGAGATTGGTCTTAAGGCTTGTGCCGTTATCCAATAGCCACCCATAAGACCTAAACTAAGTACGATTAGTCCTATACCAGCTAATTCCAGTGCGTTTATTTTAAGATGGGCTAATTCGTTGGAAATATCACGACCTACAATAATACTATCACCGATACGTGTTACAAAGTGTGTTTCTCGTATTGTGTTACGTGTTGTACGTGTAATAGGTCCTTTAGTTGAGGCAGAAGTGTTGATTTGGTTGATATCAAGAGTTGGGGCGTTACTTGATTTACCAAGGACTGCACCAGTATGGGTTATGATGGTAAAATAGTAACCGCCTGGATTCTCGGCACCAAACAGTGACTCATCTTGGGATTTTGGCTGGAAGACGATGGCTGCTTGAGGTGGTGGAGGAGATTGTAGGGTAGGTTTTTCACCGGGTTCTGTATCTGGAGATTGACGGCGAGGTGGAGGCGGGTTCTGAGGACGTCTTGCACCGCGCTGATTAGCAGGGTGGAGGGCTTCATTTAAGATATTCGTGCGTAACTTTAATTCATCATCAATATCGTGGTAGGTGCGCGTGCGCTGCATCGAATACGCTGCAAATCCAAGCGCTGATAAAACAAAAATAAGGATGAGGCCGTACCATAGCTGAAGCCTCCATTTTATGGATGAGGTAATTTTCATCCTACGCAGTAGCCGTGGCCTCGGCGTGTTACAACAAAATCAGGGCCTAATTTTTTTCTGATTTTTGAGACATGTACATCAAGCAGATTTGAAAGAGAGCTTTCGTTCTCATCAAATAAGTGTTCGTAGAGTTGTGTTCGTGTAATTACCTCGCCTTTATGCAGAGCTAGGAATTCGACTAACGAATACTCTCGGGCTGTAAGATCTACTGGTTCACTTTTTAGGGTAACTGTTTTCGAAGCTAGATTAAGTGCAACGTCTCCTATAATAATACTATTTGAAGTATGATTTGTGCTACGCCTTATAATTGCTCTTATACGTGCTAGTACTTCTTCAAGATTGAATGGTTTAATTAAATAATCATCTGCACCAGAATCTAATCCTCTTACTCGGTCTGCAGTTTGATCACGTGCTGTTAGCATGAGTACAGGAGTTTTCTTTTTAGTGCGCAATTTTTCTAAAATTTTCCATCCATCTAACTTAGGAAGCATGACATCAAGCAGGATAGCATCGTAGTCATTAGATAGGGCACTAAATAGACCTTCTTCACCATCGTTAGCTGTATCAACTGCGTATCCTTCGTCTTTGAGGCCTCGAGATAAACTTTTTAATAAGTCTATTTCATCTTCAATTATGAGAATACGCATAAAATATTATATTGAATGACCGGTTTATAAGTATGCCACTTTAAACCTTAATATTTGATGAAGCTTTGATTTGTTGAGCTTCTCCTCGGCCAATATAAATCTACATGTATTGAGGCTCTAGCTTTTACAGGTAAATTTTCTATATGTGTAGAGTAGCGAGTGGTTTAGTGTTTAGTTCATCTCGTGAACTGAATGTAGGGTAATTTGAAATCTATAAACCCTATGGGTCATTAATAAAAACTGGCGGAGGGAGGGGGATTCGAACCCCCGGTACGGTTTTACCCGTACAACGGTTTAGCAAACCGTCCCTATCGGCCACTCAGGCACCCCTCCTCAACAGTTCTATAAGGCAACGGACAGCCAACGCTTAGGGCAAGTAGAATCTGCCTTTAAAGGCTCAGTTCTCCTCATCTATTGGTCTTTTTAGCTCTTTACGGCACTCGTTTATCACTCTTAGCCATATTTCCCGTAAATCAAATAGTCTTGGGTATGCTAAAGGGGTATAGGTAGATAGCTCAGGATAGGCCTTAACGGTAACTGCATTAATGAGTCCCATACTGCTATTTATGCAGCTTAGGGCTCGTTTGAGTAAGCTAATGGCCATTGCATAGTCACCAAATTCTAAGGCATGTATGCCATGCATCGCTAATTCCTCACCTTGATGTAAGGATGTGACGTAACTAATAGCTAGAGGTGCAGGAAGGGACTTTGTTTCGGTACATAGTTTAGCCCATTCTTTATTAAGTCCTAAAAATAAACCCTTTGTAGCTATGTAAACAGGGTTTTTGTGAAGGGTGTAAACTCCTTCATTTTCAACAAAGTCAATCGAATCATCAAATTCTGCTAGTGCCTCTTCTGAATCATCAAGATCTTCAATTATCTCTGCATTATCCCAGCCCATTTTTTCTGCTACTACGTCGATCCGGTCTGTTCGGTCGATTAGTTTTTCATAAAAATCTGCATAGCACTTTATGGCTTTATCTTGGTCTCTTAAGTATCGCTCCCAGTCAAATTCGTTCCAAGCGACATCTCCGCGATCTTCCCAATCGTTATCTGAAGAATTATCAGAATTAGAATTATCCATTAGCTAAAAACAAAGAAACTTCAGAAGACCAAAAAAGCAAACGAAATTCGTATTTTCTTAGCCAGCTTCATAGGTTGCTTTTGGACGACTTTGCTCTCAAGATTTAGCTCATGGCCGAGGTTTATCATGCACACGCCTATTTTGAAGGTCGAGTACAAGGGGTAGGGTTTCGTTACGCCGCCCTAGAAGTCGCTCGTGAATTCGATGTCTCTGGCTACGTAGAAAATTTAGCCGATGGACGCGTTCATATAGAAGCTGAAGGTAAGCAAGTTGAATTAGAAGCATTTATATCAGCTGTAGAAGAGCGGATGGCACATTTTATAAAGAAAACGAACCGGGATATTTATGAAAGACTACCTCAATTAGTAGGCCTTGAGGTACCTTTATTTACAGGATTTACTATTAAATGAATGATACAAAAAAACTAAACAGGTTTCAGGTTTGGTTTTTAGCGCTAAGACCAAGGACCTTACCTGCTGCGGTATCTCCAGTTATAGTTGGTACAGCGCTCGCTTTCAAAGTAGGTCACTTTGATTATGTCGCTGCCTTACTTGCTCTATCGTTTTCACTGTTAATTCAAATTGGGACTAATTTCGCTAACGACTACTTTGATTTCAAAAAAGGAGCAGATTCGGAAAATCGCGTTGGTCCTAAACGAGTCGTTGCTATTGGTCTTGTAACGCCTAAGGCCATGCGAAATGCAACGACGCTTGTGTTTACAGCTGCATTTATTTCAGGGCTATTTTTAGTAAGCCGTGGGGGTGTTTGGATGATAGCAGTTGGTGTAGCGAGTATTCTTAGCGGCATCTGGTATACGGCAGGCCGATATGCCTTAGCTTATACGGGTTTAGCAGATATCTTTGTTTTTATTTTTTTTGGTCTCGTAGCTGTTTCGTGTACTTTTTACGTACAGGTAGGTCATATGAATTTAGATGCTTTTTTAGCGGCGATTCCTATAGGTTTATTAACAACCAATATTTTAGTGGTAAATAATTACCGCGATATGGAAACAGATGCCCTTGCACATAAACGTACTTTAGTTGTTCGTTTTGGGCGTAGCTATGCACGTATGCAATTTGCTGTATCTCAAGTACTCTCTTTTGTAGTACCTGTTTATTTGTGGTTTAAAGGATATCAACCGAGCATTTGTATACCGCTTTTACTTATCCCGTTAGCTTTTTCACACTATAGACGTTTAAGTAAAAGTAAAAATCCCCAAGAGCAGATCGTGCTACTTGGGGATACTGGAAAATTACTCGCTTTATATGCGATAACTTTCTCTTTAGGCCTTGTTTTGAATAAGGCTTAAAGGTCTTAGCTTAAAAAAGGATCAATTTTTGTTTTGAGCGTTGCTTTAGGAAGCATGCCAACAATTTGTTCAGCTAACTTACCATTTTTGAATAACAACATCGTTGGAATTGCGCGTATATTATAATCGGCAGCAATCGATCCGTGATCATCGATATTAACTTTTGCTATGTTTAATTTTGAACCGTATTCAATTGCGAGTTCTTCAAGGATTGGAGCAATTGCTTTGCAAGGTCCGCACCAAGGTGCCCAGAAATCGACGAGAAGTGGAGTACTGGATGCTGCAACAGCAGCTTTGAATGTATCTTGTGTAAGATGGCTAATTTTTTCTGACATGATGAGATAAAATAAAAGTGAATTATATTAAAGTGCAACCTTCTGGATCTGATTATTTAGGAGATGACTTATGAATTATTTCAGCAAGTTCTTGTGGTTCAACTGCCTCTAGGTGTTTTCCGCGATTTTTAAGTTCCTCAAATGTTTTAATGACCGTTTCTGTCATTTTTTCATGTGTTTCAGAAGAGCCACCTACTATTGCAAATTTATCGCCTTGAGTTATGCGTTTGTGCCCGTCTGTGTTATCCAGACCTACGCCAAGAAGGCCTGCGCTAGGTCCTTTAGGTTTGGTGTTTTTTTTCATTAGGTTGTAACAGAGGCGTTTTGAATATCTAGTGCTGGCGCTTTTTCCCCTACGGCTTCACAGTGAATATCCGTGAAGGCTTCATTCTGACGTATGCGTAATTGTCCTAAACGAGTTAACTCTAGCATAGCTAGAAACGTTGCTACTAGACGGCGTAAGGTTACCCCTTCAGGAAAAAGGGTAGAAAAAATAAAGTTACGGTCTGTTTTAATTCGTCCCATAAGCCACTCCATTTGATCAGCGACTGTTACTACTTCATCTTGAATTTCACCAACCACTAATTTTTCTGCTAAGCGTCGTAGTACAACGTTAAAGGTGTTCCAAACATCGATACGATTTAAGGCCTGAAGTGGACGATCTAAAGTATTTTCAACACGCGCTGATACGTATCGGTCCATTAAGTTTTGTCGTGTGATACTTAAATCATTTAGTTTTTCAGCAGCTTCTTTGAATTTCTTATATTGAAGCAGTTGGTATACAAGTTCCCAGCGAGGATCCATGTCGTCTTCTTCGCTATTTGGATCAATGGCATGGAGTCCTTTAGGAAGTAGCATGCGGCTTTTGATTTCCATAAGCGTAGCTGCCATCACAAAAAATTCTCCAGCAAGATCTAAATCGAGTTCCTGCATCGCTTTAAGAGCAGCGATGTACTGACGGGTTACTGATTCTATAGGAATATCATAAATATCTAACTCATTCTTTCTAATAAGAAAGAGAAGTAGATCGAGAGGCCCTTCGAAAACGGGCAGTTTGATGCGTGTGTCAGAATCAGGAACCACTTTATAATTCTTGAAAGCTAACTGTTATCCGCAAACTAAAAAATCAACGATTCTTGAGTAGTGAAGCTACGAAATAGCCGTCTCCATCGTGAATATCAGGCCAAAATAACAGGCCAAAATGGCGATTTACCCCATCAAAAGGCTTAGCAAAGGGGGCTAAGCTAAAATGGGGGTTGTTTTTTAGGAATGATTCAATTTGGTTCTCGTTTTCTTGGCTACATACCGAGCAAGTAGCATATATGAGACGACCACCTACCTTAACGTATTTAGATGCTTGGGTGAGTATCTCGGCTTGTTTTAGTGCATACTCAGCAATACTGGACTTAGAGGTAACCCATTTTAAATGAGGTGATCTACGCCATGTTCCAGTACCTGAACAAGGGGCATCGACTAGAACTCCATCGTAGTGTCCGCTTGGTTGATTAATCGTCTTAATCACCTTCGAAAGTCCTGATCTTCTAGCTCGCTCATTTAATTGATCTAAAGCACTTAAGCGTATGTCAAAGCACTCGATTGAAGCATTTGTACCAGTAAGCTTTGCAAGTTGTAGAGATTTTCCTCCGGCTCCAGCGCAGGCATCTAGCCATCTACCTGATTGAGATATTCCAATTGTTTCAAGTATCAGTTGAGAGCCTATATCTTGAATTTCAAACTGACCGCTAACGTATGCTTCTGTTTTCGTTACATCACCATAGCTTAGCATCTTAACTGCATTCGGGAGGATATTGCTAATATCCCACGTCCAACCAAGTGACTTAAATTCAGCAAATGTTTTTTCATGTGCTGGTGTTTGTAGTCTAAGCCATAGAGGGGCTCGTTGATTGATACGACTATAGTGATTTTCTTGAAATATATCAGGGGCTTCAGTCTCTAACCAGTCGGGCAGGAGAGAGGGCAATCTTTTAAGGCTTAATTTTTCACAAATAATTGTCTCTTTCTTTGCTAAAGATTCTTCTGTATTCGGCCAACCTAAGGTTGCATCTTTTTTGAAATACCTGGTAGCGGTAGATTCCTCACTTAGCCACGCTATGACTTGTATAGCTAGATCGCGATTTGTTCTTAGAACGGGCTCTATCCACGGTAGATAGCGTAAGGTGGTATAAATAAGTTCTCGGTACAATTTTCTATCACGTGAACCTAGACGTTTATCTGATTTAATGAGGCGCTCTATTCTTGCAGGTAAATTCAGATCGTTATGCCAGTGCATTTCTAGCGAATCGAGCATACCTAAAAAGGTACGAGAATGGATTGAGAAATGGTCCATGCTCTATAAAGCGAAGTTAGAAGCGTAGAGCTTCAACTAAGAACTGAAAATTAATATGACCTTCTCTGCTTGGTCCTTGGTTGTCTGTAAAGCGGTATTCTACTCTCCATAAGTTAGCTAGGTTTTGTACCACTGCTATAGAACGTTGATTAAACACGTGCTGTCTTGCGCCATATTCAACTAACCCAATAACTTCGAATTCTTCATTTAAGCGGTAAGTTGTACGAGCTAAATAATCATTGTCTTCATGTCTCACAAAGTCGCTAGCAAGTTGTAAGGTCCACTTATCTGCGCTTTTAAATTTAAAACCGCTTTCGAATTCTCGTAAACGAAAGTTTGATGGGCTGTATACTTCTTGGGATGTGATTTCTACCCAACGAGCTGGCTTCAGTGAATAATCGCTATGTATATCAGAGTAGTCACGTTGAGAACTATGTGTATGATCGTATAAATCACAGACTAAATTTAAACTAGCTAAGTCACGAGAACCGTATTCTGGATCTCGTGTTTGAATGGTATTATTTAAACTTAGTCTAAACGTATTTTCGTAAGGAATTTGATCAACCGTCCTTAGGTCACCAATATCTAGAGGTTTTAAGTAGGTTGTATATGTCTCTCTATCAATTAAGGGAATGTTACCATAGTCGTGATTGTTTATTGGAACGTAACGGTAACTTAACATGGGGGTAAGTAAGTGCCGTATCCCATTAATATCCCAGAGAGGGTTGTTAAAATCGAAGACACCGCTTGAACGCAGTTGTGAGTCAAAACCAATTTCGCTAAGTGATCTTAAATAATCATCACTTAATACGGAGCCTTTTTTATCTGTGTATTCAGTAAGGCGTCCAGCAACAACGGGAGTAAAATTGAAGTAGGATGTTGGATTAATTGGACGAGAAATTTCATAGAAAACATCAAAACGATTGCTTGTTAAAGTAAGGCCACCTGGAGGTTTTTCGCGTAAACCTGCTATACTTGCATTGAGCCTTTCATAAAATCCTCCTCCTATAGCTGTAGTAAGTTGATCAAAACGAATTTCAGGCAAACGCTGAACAACGTCATCAAATGAATTTGGGTTTAACCGCATGAACGTTGAAGCAAAGTAATTTTCACCAGAATAAGTAGCTTCAAGTGTGTTGTCTGGGGTTTGAACTTGATAGAAATCTTTTGGATAAAAATCTCTAATTACTTCAGAGTCTTTCCACCAATTGATGTCTGCATTAAGTGTAATATTTTCACCAATTTGTTCGTGATGATCCCATTCCACATAGCCACGACCTGCTCCAATAGGGTTTCCTAAAATATCTGTTTTTTTGTTACCATAATCATGGATAAAACCTGTTTTTAAATATCCAGAGTATTCGTTTTCTCCTTGGGTAGAATTATAGCTAGCCGATGGCCCAACCATAATTCCTCGAGATGTAAAAAGTCCGATATCAGCACCCGCTTTCATATAAGTAGAAACCGGTACATGAAACCCGACATCTAAGATTGCACCAAGGTCCGAGCGGTAACCTGCATCGAGATTAAAATAATTAGCAGTGATAGCTTGGGTTAAGTCTTGCCGTATTGTAGCGATGGGAATTATTCGAGATCCAGCAAGGCCTAAAAAACCATCAACGGTTTTAATGTAGTGTCCAGGTGAGTAGATGATTGTTTTTGCTCGTATAGATGGAGACCATTTTCCCGGATCGCTATAGCTAACGATAGCATTATTGATTGTAATGAGGTCAAAATTTCCTAACGCACTTTCTCCCTCAATATATAGCGGGAAGCGCCCAATTCGTATTGAATCAACACTTAAGGATCCATCGTTTCTATGGTACTCTAAGCGATCTGATAATAAACGTTCATCAGCGCTTGTCATAGTCACATGACCTTCAGCAATTAAAATATCTTTTTTTGTGTAATAGGTAATCTTGTCTGCTGTAAGAACAAGATCTCGATCTTTCCATTTGCCTTTCCACTGGGCGTGTCCAGTCACGGTATCAGTTGCTTGTTCTCCGTTAAACTCAGCTTCATCACCAGTAATGACTGGGTAGGTAAGGGATGATCCCTTTGGCTTGGACTCTGCTGCGGGCGCACCATGTCCTAAACCTAGTAAGGCTAGAAAACTAAAGAATAGAATGGTGGTACGAAATTGCACTTAGATCAGCCAAAACTTGGTTTACCCTGCAGGCAAGCTCGTACGTTAGGCCTTGAATCAATCTTCTAGGTCTTATATCGTCTAGCTACAGTCCGTGATTACATCCTTAGACGATATTCAAGCCCTGCTTTTAGCGAGACATTCCAGTCCTCACTCGGTCTTAGGTATACACCTTCATACTCAGGGTGAGGTTACAGCGGTCGTTATACGGGCCTTTTTAAGAGATGTTATAGACTGCAGTGTGATTGATTTGGATAGCAAATCTGCCTCCAAAAAGGCGTATGCCATGAAACGTCTTAATCCAGAAGGCTTTTTTGAATTAAGACTACCTAGGAGAAAGGCGCTTTTTAAGTATAAACTGAAAGCTACCTACGCAAGTGGGCTAGTAAGAGAATTTTCAGATCCCTATTGTTTTTTACCTACGTTATCTGAACAGGATCTTTATTTGTTTAATGAAGGGAATGAGCATCGTATATATCAAAAATTAGGTGCTCATGTACGTAACTTAGGTGGTGTTGAAGGGGTAGCTTTTTCTGTATGGGCCCCGTCTGCAGAGCGTGTTTCTGTAATAGGTAATTTTAATACATGGGACGGTAGATATCATCCCATGCGTTCTTTGGGTGGATCTGGAGTATGGGAGCTGTTTATACCCGGACTAAAAGATGGAGAACTATACAAATTTGAAATTCGTGATAGGCAGTCACTACTACATGTTAAAACGGATCCTTACGGTACGCGCTTTGAGGCACCACCCGGAAATGCTGCAATAGTATGTACGCCTCATTTTAACTGGAGTGACCGTGCTTGGGTTGAAAATCGCGCAAACTTAGCTGGTAAGTTAGATCAACCCCTATCGATTTATGAGCTTCATTTAGGTTCATGGAAAAGAAAACCAGAGGAAGGTGATCGCGTATTAACTTACCGAGAACTTGCACATGAGGTTGGGCAATATGTAAGTGAACTCGGATTTACGCATGTAGAAGTTATGCCACTGGCAGAGCATCCCTTTGATGGTTCATGGGGATATCAGGTAACGGGTTTTTTTGCGCCTACTCAGCGATTTGGAACCCCTGATGATTTTGCTTATTTTGTAGATCACCTTCATAGTTTGGGGATTGGTGTTATATTAGATTGGGTCCCAGCGCATTTTCCGAGGGATCAATTTGCTCTCGCTGAGTTCGATGGAACGCATTTATACGAGCATGCTGATCCAAGGCAGGGTGCGCATATGGATTGGGGTACTTTGATTTTTAATTATGGCCGAAATGAAGTACGGGCATTTTTGATTGCGAGTGCTTTAGCTTGGATCGATCGCTATCACATTGATGGACTAAGAGTCGATGCGGTGGCATCTATGCTTTACTTAGATTATTCACGTAAAGAAGGGCAGTGGATTCCTAATCGTTTTGGAGGCAGGGAAAATTTAGAAGCCATCGAATTTTTACGCCGAGTGAATGATCTCGTTCATGGATATTATCCTGGTGTAGCGATGATCGCTGAAGAGAGTACTTCCTTCCCGCAAGTTAGCCGTCCAACTTCAGAGGGAGGTTTAGGTTTTGATTACAAATGGAATATGGGTTGGATGCATGATACGCTGCGCTATTTCTCAAAAGAATCAGTTCACCGGTGCCATCATCACAGTGATTTAACTTTTGGTATGCTCTACCAATTTGCAGAGAATTTTGTTACAGTTTTTTCTCATGATGAGGTGGTTCATGGCAAAGGTTCTATGCTCATGAAAATGGGACAGCCTCACATCAAAGAGAAAGCAGCGGATCTTAGAGCTCTATATGCCCACATGTGGTGCTATCCTGGTAAAAAACTTATTTTTATGGGGTCAGAGTTTGGTCAATCTCAGGAATGGAATTACACGAGAAGTCTAGATTGGCATTTAACTCAGTATAAAGATCACGATGGGATACGACTTTTGATAAAAGATCTAAATAAACTCTATCGTAGTGAGCCCGTACTTTGCTTAAATGATTTTAATCCACACGGATTTAAATGGATATCTTGCACCGATAGTGCTGCAAACACCGTCAGCTATTTAAGATCAGATCCATTTTGGAATACCTTATTTCTTGTGGTAGCGCACTTAGGAGGCGCTAGTAGGCATGGTTATAGGATAGGTGTCCCTAAAAAGGGGGCTTGGACTGAGGTTATTAACTCAAATAGTACCTATTATGGAGGTACCGGTGAGGGAAATGCAGGGGCTTGTTGGTCTGAAGATATCTCTACTGATGGTCTCGAACAGTCGATATCTCTCACTTTACCCCCATTAACCACACTCGTTTTCAAGTGGAAATCAGGTTAATAGGCATATTATGTGTCATTGTGGCCCTAGGGCATAATCTCTCATTGACGGGCTAATCGTTTATACTTCACTATTTAGGCAACCTTTTCTGAAAATTGACGTCCCAGTTTGTAACTAGCTCCATGAAATTTTTACGCCTTTTGTGCATCTTTAGTATCGCTTGTGTAGGTAGTTTACACGCCCAGGGACATATGGGTGGTGGCGACGATGAAGATCAGAAGAATAAACAACCTCCGGTTGAAATTCCTGATTTTAGTAATTTGGACGAATATATTTATCAGCCAAAGAGTAATTTAAATTTCGGAATGCGCTACATTAGTGGCGTTAAATCGCATTTTTCCGGTAACGGAATTATCGGTGCACCTCAGTTTTTACCAGATGCAACTGCGCCAAATATTGTTCGTGTTTATAATGATGGTCGTGTTGATCCAGACGGTCGTACAGCTAGTATTGATAACGGCAATGGCACGAGTTCCTCAGTTGCTGTTTCAGCGGACGGTAAAACTCAGCAGTGGCAGTATGATTCAAGTACGCAAGTAACCTCAGATGGTTATATGCAGTTTCATATCTACTCAGCGCAAACGGAGGATGCTTTGTCACACTCTAGTTCAGGTAAGGGTACCTTGGGTATGGAACTGACTTCATCGCGTGATATGGGGAATATTAATTTTGGTAAAAATTTATCATGGAAGTTGTTTGGTGGTGTGAGCATCAATGATATTCAAGATGCCTATATGACTAAAGTATCTGCTAACGTTACTACGCTAACAGATACCTATGACTTATATGGTCAGACTCCTCCTCAGGCTCCTTCTACTGAAGGCGCTAACAGCTCAACGGTTACACTTACGGATTCAACTGGAGCTGCACTTACTGACTCATCTGGTAATCCTGTAACTGTGAGTGTTAACACAACGACGCTTATTTCTAATGCACCAGTAAATCGTTCAATTTCGAGTGCTTTAGATACAACGAGTGTCACAAATCACTGGAAGTTACATGGCGGTTATTTTGAATTTCGTGGCGGCCCTATTTTGACTTATAGTCCTGCCGAACGTTTACACTTTAATTTAAGTGCTGGCCCAGCAATTCTGTATGTCGGAAGTAATTTAGCTGTAACTTCTGTTTTGGCACCAGCTGCTGGTAATCAAACCGTAGAAACTGCAGCTTCAGATAAAAGCATTTTACTGTTCGGAGGATTTGTTGATGCAACAGTTCAATATGATCTTAACGAAAGAGCGGGTCTTTACGTAGGTGTGTTTTACCAAGAGGCCGGTACTTATAAGCAAAATGTAGATGCTAGTGGAGCAGCTCCAATGCTTAATGGTTCTTATAACGACATAACTAAGACATGGACTGGTACGTATTCCGCTAAGGTAGATTTTACTAATCAAAGTGGTTTCCGTTCAGGTCTTACCTATAAGTTTTAATAACGTTTAAAGATAAGACAATGGAAGCAAGGCTTGTACGTCTTAAGCTTCCATGGATTAGTCTTCTTATATTAACCGGTTTGAATCTGGTTAATTACTTAGATAGATATGTTCTGTCGGCTGTTTTAACGCCTATCAAACAGTCTTTAGGTCTGACCGATGCAGAGCTAGGAAAACTCTCTGTGAGTTTTATGTTGGGTTATTTCTTAACGGCGCCTCTTTTTGGTTACCTTGGAAATCACATAAAACGAAAAGGCTTAATAGTCGTAGGGATTCTTGTTTGGTGTTTAGGTACTTATCTATCTGGATATGCCCATAGCTTTGCATCTCTCGTCGTTTTTCGTATTTTAGTTGGTCTAGGGGAGGCGAGTTATGGGACCTTAAGTCCTACGTGGATTTCTGACTCATATGCACCAGATAAAAGAAATCAGGTTTTAGCTTATTTTTATAGTGCTATACCTGTAGGTTCTGCACTTGGTTTTCTTATTGGAGGATTAATTGCTACACATTACGGCTGGAGAATGGTCTTTTTTGTAGCACCAGTTCCAGGAGTTTTTTTAGTCAGTTTGCTCCTTTTAGTAGAGGAACCAAAGCGTGGGGCTAGCGAGCCAAATGAGACAGGTATTACAACTTTAAATAAAAAGAATTTCTTTTCCACTTACCGAGAGCTCTTTAATTATCCTAGTTATTTACTGCTCACGGCTGGATATACTGCTCAGACTTTTGCACTTGGAGCTTTTGCTTTTTGGGGTCCTACCTTTCTACATAGAATACGTGGAATTTCGCTTAATGAGGCGGACAGATTTTTTGGAATTTCTTTAGTACTAACTGGCTTGATAGCGACATTGCTAGGCGGATTCTGGGGAACAAGCTGGATAAAGAAAAATCCTAACGCCTATGCTAACCTTTTAGCGCTGAGTGCTATTTGTGCTATACCAGTTAGTTATTTTGCTTTTGTTGCGGTAAATCCGTTTTTCTTCAGTGCATCTTTTGTACTAGCAATGTTTTTTATTTTTCTATCTACAGGACCAACGAATACCTTAATTCTTGAAACAGTGCCGGTACCAATGCGTGCAAGTGCTGTGGCCTTTTCAATTTTTATTATCCATCTTCTAGGTGACTTAACATCACCATATCTGGTAGGAAAACTATCCGATATTACCGGCAACTTACAGCATGCTGTACTGTACTTGCTTCCAGGGGCGCTAGCACTATGTGCCGTGTTCTGGTCCTTACTTAGTTATACATTTCGGTCCCAAACCGTTAAGCCTTTTAAATGAGACTTGTCTTTTGTCGGTATAAGTAAACTAGCAACGTAGCCTATAACAATCGTTGAAGCGATGGCTACAAAACCGTGTAAGAATGAAGATATATGTGTGTAGTGCTGAACCGCCCAAGTAATTAAAATACTTACTAATAGGCCGATTAACACACCATTGGAATTGGCTTTACGTGTTAGTAAGCCTAAAGCAAATACGCCTGGTAGACCGCCACCAATTAAGGCTAAGAGTTGCAGGTACTGATCCCAAAGTGATTGAACATTCAAACTCGCTATATAAAGAGCCATAATCATTGCTAGAAGCCCTGCTGCAAAGGTCGCCCAGCGTGCGAAACTCACTTGTGCTTTATCGCTTTTATTAGGGTAGAGTAAATCAAAACAATCTATTTTAGCTATCGTTGCTGTAGAGTTAATAACGCTACTAATCGTACCCATTGATGAGGCAAAGATACCTGCAACAATTAAACCAATCAGACCGTGTGGTAATTCGTTAACGATGAAATAAGGAACAATCGCATCAGAGGTTGGAAGTGAATTTAAATGATCAGGATGTACTTGATAAAAGGCCCATAAAGCCGTGCCTAAAAAGAAAAAAAACAGCGCTGCAGGTATAGATAGGACAGCGCCTAATAGGACGCTGTTACGCGCTGACTTAACATCTGGTGTAGAGAAAACGCGCTGCATGAGTGGCTGATCTCCAACTTGCTGAAAAATACTGCCCAAACTCATTCCTATAAAGACCCAGATGGTTGGTTCATTTAAATCTAAGGCCCATGAGGTTGCTTGTAGTTTTTGATGCGATTCTGCTACAGCGAATATACCTGAGAGTCCATGGGGTACGCCGTGAATGATTTGGTACATTACAAAGAAAAGACCACCAAATAAGATAATAGACTGTGCGACATCTGTCCAAATAACTGCCTCAAATCCACCGCCTATAGCGTATGCAATGGTTACGCCGCCAATTAAAATGATACTGCCATATACGTTAAGTCCAGTGACCTGAGATAAAGCAAGTGATGGAAGTAAGAGTACTACACTAATGCGACCTAGTATTTTTAATAGTAGAGTAAGAATGGCTCCAAGTACTCTTACTTTACGACTGAATCGTGATTCTAAGTATTCAAATAAGGTGGTGATATTTAATTTTCTTAAAAGGCTAACAAAAACAAATGCAATTAAGACGGTTGCTATACTCTGCGCAGGTGTTGAACCAAAGGAGAGCCAGTTTTTTGAGTAGGTAGTGGCTGGTATAGCCATAACCGATATGCTACTTTGACCTGTTGCAAACCAACTTATGCCTGCTGCCCACCAAGCAGTTTTCCCTGCACCACGTAAAAATTGATCAGAAGAAGTTTTGTTTTCAGTTTTATTCTTTCGAACGATCCAAAGTCCAATGGCTATATTGAATAAAAAATAGGCAATAAGGATGCAGTAATCGAGGCTGTTTAATGTTCTTATGCCAAGTGCTGCAAAAGGTAGAATCATGGGGAATTAATTCTAAAAAGGGTTGAAACTTAAAATGATCACTATCTTACTCTAATGCACCTAAAAAAATCAGTTCTTTTTAAGAAACTTCAAGGCTCTTTAAAACTTCATCTATCGTTCGTAGACTTTGAGGAGGTACAAAGCTGTTAATTCGGTGAATTACTTGCTGAATAATTCCATCAGGGCAGGAGGCTCCGCCTGTAATTAATATTTTATGCGGCGTTTTACTCAAACCTTCGGGCCAAAGTGGCTTAGTCACAAAACGATTAGCGCTAGTATCTAAATGTTTAGCTGGAAAAACGAAATGTTCTACAGATTCAAGCGAGTGAATATTTTCCTCACTTTGGATGAAGAATGCTTTATCTTTTAATTTCTCTGCACAGAGGCGATAAAGCTGATAGGTATTGGATGAGTTACGGCCTCCAATGACAAACGCAGCATCGACTTCCTGTTCTAGAGCTTTAGCGAGTGCATCTTGGTTAACTTGGGTTGCATAGCATAAGGTGTCAGATCTACCGCTTCCACCTACACGTACATTTGCCTCATCACTTCCGTAACGAGCGCTAAAGCATTCACGAAGATGAGCTATAATTTCACGTGTTTCGTTTACGAGTAAGGTTGTTTGGTTAACGACAGCAATACGCTCAAGGTCTTTATCTACATCAAAGTTGGGGGTATG
>Ga0364922_10037_pt1 | contig 72888 bp, 73 predicted proteins | sample ExccelJu500001D4_2_FD_206955 | JGI IMG/M metagenome (GOLD analysis project Ga0364922, IMG submission 206955) | Enriched cells from Trout Bog Lake Hypolimnion, Wisconsin, USA - BchlTB.June20.5000.01.D4 | ecosystem: Environmental > Aquatic > Freshwater > Lake > Hypolimnion/Profundal zone | place...
CAGAACCAGCCTTCTTGCGCAATTCAAACTTCTGAATCTTGCCGGTGGAGGTTTTAGGCAGGTCCCCAAAGACCACAGCCCTTGGAACCTTAAATCCAGCCAAATGTTTCTTGCAATGGGCCACAATTTCTTCAACAGTAACCTCAACATCAGACTTTATTTCGAGAAATGCACAAGGGGTCTCACCCCACTTTGGATCAGGCATCGCCACAACCGCTGCTGCAATCACTGCTGGATGGCGGTAGAGCACATCTTCAACCTCAATCGAGGAGATGTTCTCACCACCAGAGATGATGATGTCTTTACTGCGGTCTTTGATTTTCACATAGCCATCAGGACTCATCACAGCCAAGTCGCCAGAATGAAACCAACCGCCTGCGAAAGCTTCTTGAGTGGCTTTCTCGTTCTTCAAATACCCTTTCATGGCGATGTTGCCCTTGAACATAATCTCGCCCATGGTTTCACCATCGGCAGGCACAGACTCCATTGTTTCTGGGTTCAATACAGCAATTGCTTGTTGCATGTGATAACGCACACCCTGTCGCGCATTCAAACGCGCGCGCTCGCCGATATCTAAATCATTCCACTCATCTTGTTGAACGCAAACTGCGGCGGGACCATAGGTCTCCGTTAATCCATAGACATGAGTCAAATCAAAGCCTAGCTTTTCCATGCCCTCAATAATGGATGCTGGAGGCGCAGCACCAGCAATAAGACCCTTAACACCTGCTGGCACACCTACCTTCATCTCAGCTGGGGCATTTACCAATAAATTATGAACAATAGGGGCCGCACAATAATGGGTGACCTTGTGCTCTTTAATTGCCGCAAAGATATGTTGCGCATCAACACGACGCAAGCAAACATTAATACCAGCACGAGCAGCTATAGTCCATGGGAAGCACCACCCATTGCAGTGAAACATAGGTAATGTCCATAAATACACTGGGTGCTTAGCAATATCCCAATCTAAAATATTCGAGACCGCATTAATTGCCGCGCCACGGTGATGGTAGACAACTCCTTTTGGATTACCAGTTGTACCAGAGGTGTAGTTAAGACAAATCGCCTGCCACTCATCTACTGGAACCTGCCACTCATATTGTGGATCACCTTCGGCCAATAATTGCTCGTAAGTGAGTTTGCCCAATCTTTCGCCCGGTACATCAAACTCTTTTTCCTCGACATCAATCACCAGAAACTCGCGACCACTTTCCTTTTTGGCAATCTCCAAGGCTTTCTTCATGGTTCCCGAAAACTCAGGGTCAACAATGACTACTTTTGCTTCGCCATGGTTCAACATGAAAGCGATGGTTTCTGGGTCCAAGCGGGTATTCAGGGAATTTAATACAGCGCCAACCATCGGGACGCCGAAGTGCGCCTCAACCATTGGGGGGGTGTTGGGCAACATCACAGCCACCGTATCACCAAGGCCGATACCATGCTTACTCAAGGCGCTTGCAAGACGACGGCAGCGATCATAGGTCTGTTGCCAAGTTTGGCGCAGCTGCCCATGGATGACCGCCAAACGATTTGGGTAAATCTCGGCAGAGCGCTCTAAAAATAATAGCGGGGTAATGGGGGTAAAGTTTGCTGAGTTGCGCTCTAAGCCTTGCTCGAAAATATTTGCCATCTCTTTACCCTTGCTATTGTTCTTTTTTATTAGAGGTCTGCTAAAGCTTTAACGTGAGCCACAACACTGCGACCCAAGGCAGAGAGGTTGTAGCCGCCCTCCAGACAGCTCACTATGCGGCCTTGAGCATATTGATCGGCTACTACTTTCAATTGATTGGTAATCCATGCGTAATCATCTTCTACTAAACCCATTTGCCCTAAGTCATCTTCTCTGTGAGCATCAAAGCCAGCAGAAATAATCACGAGCTCTGGCTCAAAGTCTCGTAGACGTGGTAGCCACTGCTCTTCCACAATAGAGCGCACGACATCGCCGCGGGTTGAGGCCGGCAAGGGAACATTCACCATATTCGTTGCCCCATCTAAACCGCTGTAAGGGTAAAACGGGTGCTGAAAAAAGCTGCACATCAAGACATTAGGATCATTGAAAAATGCCGCTTCTGTGCCGTTGCCATGATGTACATCAAAATCAATGATTGCTACGCGCTCAATGCCATATTGCTCCATGGCGTAGCGTGCTGCGATGGCCACATTATCAAAAACACAAAATCCCATAGAGCGCGTTGGCTCAGCATGATGTCCTGGTGGCCGTACCGCGCAAAAAACATTTTTTACTTCGCCTTTCATTACAGCATCGACACCAGCTATCGCAGCGCCTGCTGCACGTAAGCAAGCCCTCCAAGTATGGGGATTCATGATGGTGTCACCATCAAGCATGAAGTACCCACTCTCGGGAGAGCGTTCTTTTACAAACGCAATATGATCAGGGCTATGCACTAATTCCAATTGATCTTCTGTGGCCAGGGGCGCATCGAGATGATGCAGAAAGGGATCTATCCCGCTACGAATGAGTTGATCATTAATCGCTTGAATGCGTTCTGGACATTCTGGATGATGGCTACCCATCTCATGTTTTAGAAAATCTGGATGAGTTATGTATCCTGTAGTCATTACTTAAAACTTTCAATAACAAAACTGCAATTTTTTAATTTAATAAACGTGCAATCTACTCAACGCCAACTTCACTTGAATATACGTTTCCTTGTCTCCAGCATCATCCTCGCTTTGCTTCTAGGGGCTTGCTCTAGCAACCCTACGCACCAAAGCAACACTACTCAACCTATCGTAAACCAAACCGAAGAAGCAGTGTCCGAAGCCCTCTTTTCCGAAAATATTCATCAATTACTGGCCCAGGTGGCTCAAACCCAAGAAATACCCCTTCCCGCACTTGAATCTGGCTTTTTGGATGTTAAGACCATTCCCTCAATACGCAAATTAGTATTACCCCCATCCGGAACCTTTAAAAAGAATTGGGTGGCGTACCGCAAGCGTTTTGTTGAACCAGTGAGATTAAAGGAAGGTAAAGCCTTTTGGGAGCAGAACCAGGTATTTCTTACTCAAGTTGAACAAGATTCCGGAGTGCCCGCTGAAATCATCGTGGCGATTATCGGCATTGAAACCATCTATGGACGCCAAACCGGTAACTTCAGGGTTAAGGACGTTTTATCTACCCTTGCATTTAGCTACCCCGACACCCCAAATAAAGCGGTTCGTGAGCGGTTATTTAAAGACCAACTAAAAGAGCTCATCTTGATGTGCTGGTCAGATGCTGGCGGCAAGCTTCCAGCCAAAAATGGCGCCCAAGGCTTAAATGGTGCCCGCTTTAGCGCGTGCCTCAATCAAAACAGCTCTTATGCGGGCGCGATTGGCCTACCTCAGTTCATGCCCAGCAGCATTAGAAGCTTTGCAGTAGATGGGGATGGGGATGGTCGCATCGATCTTCGTCAAAGCCCCAAAGACGCCATTGCCAGCGTTGCCAACTTCATGAAACAACATGGCTGGGAACCAGGCATGCCAATCTCCTTCCCAGTGCTCAGCACCGGTATAGCTGAAGCTAAATTATTAGCTGATGGTGAACCCAAACTCAAATACTCTGTTGAGGAACTCATCAATAAAGGGATCCTCAAGCCAGAGCAAGGAGATCTACAAACAGGTGGTGTTACGCCACAAAGCAAAGCATTTATTGTTGATCTTCCCTACCCTGATACAGATGGTAGCGATCAAGTTCACTATGTTGTGGGCTTAAATAACTTTCTAACGATTGTGCAATATAACCGCAGCTATTTTTATGCACAAAGTGTTGCTGAATTTGCAGAAGCATTAGGTTATAAAAATCAGAGTGCTGTGCCTACCAGCAATACAGCAAAAGAAGGAAAGCCTACTGAAACTAGTGGGGCGAAAACCAAGAAATCGAAAGCCAAGAAAAAGTCTAAGCAATCTTGAGTTAGCCTAGGCTGGGAAAACTCCAGTAGATAAGTAGCGATCACCCCGATCACACACAATAAATACAATCGTTGCATTCTCCGCCTGACGAGCAATACGCAAAGCCACCACTAAAGCCCCACCAGCAGAAATCCCACAAAAAATACCTTCTTGCGCAGCCAAGCGACGCGCCATTTCTTCGGCATCAGCCTGCGTTACGTACTCAATACGATCTACTCTATCGCCTTGGTAAATTTTTGGTAGGTACTCTGGGGCCCATTTGCGGATCCCCGGAATTTGCGAGCCCTCTTCCGGTTGCGCCCCAATGATTTGAATATTCGGGTTCATCGATTTGAGATAAGTCGATACCCCAGTAATCGTTCCCGTAGTACCCATTGCTGAAATGAAATGGGTAATCTGCCCATCAGTATCTCGCCAAATTTCAGGGCCAGTCGATTCAATATGTGCACGTGGATTATCTGGATTAGCAAACTGATCAAGCAACTTGCCACGACCTTCTTTTTGCAGTTGCAAAGCATAGTCTCTTGCAAACTCCATGCCACCAGAAGCCGCCGTCAGAATGAGTTCGGCACCGTAGGCAGCCATACTTTGACGACGCTCAATACTCTGGCTCTCCGGCATCACTAAAACCATTTTGTAGCCCAACATCGCAGCGGCCATTGCCAGCGCAATACCAGTATTGCCACTGGTTGCTTCAATCAAGGTATCACCGGGTTTAATCTCACCGCGTTCTTGCGCGCGTGTGATCATCGACAGCGCAGGTCGGTCCTTCACCGACCCGGCTGGATTGTTTCCTTCTAACTTACCCAAAATCACATTGCCACGGGCCTCATTCTCAGGGCCGGGAATACGTTGCAAACGAACCAAAGGCGTATTGCCAACAGTTTGTGAAATAGTTAAGTAAGAAGGGGTGCTCATTCAGGCATTTTAGCCGTAAGCACGCCTATGCGCGTATGGGTCTAGTTACGGCGACCCGCTCCCTCACGATCCGCATGAGGACGAGAACTGTTTTGACCGCGAGAACCACGTCGACTAGCGCCAGAGCCTTCTTTCTTGGTCCTGCCATTGGGCTCGCGAAATGAGCCCGGGGCCTCGATGGTTAAACCGTTATCCACCATTTTTTCCACTGATCTCATGCCAATGCCTCGTACCCGCTTTTGCAAATCATTAGCATCCTGAAAGTGGCCGCCATCGAGTCGCTCAGAAATAATCGTTTTAGCTTTAGAGGGGCCGATTCCTTTGATGCTTTCTAACTCAGTTTGAGTGGCGGTATTGACATTAATTGGTGAAGCAAAAGCAGCAGAAGCCCCCAAACCAGAAGCAGCTAATAATGCTGAAAAAGCTAAGGCTTTAATGAAGCGGTGGGTACCACCTTGTCGTGATTGATAAGTCATTCTTTCTCCAGTCATAAAAATCCGCAGACATGAAATATGTGCGGATCAATTACAACGAAGCAATCGCCCGCCTGTTGACACTCTTCAGCGAATTCAGAAAGTGTTTACGAGCAGGGAAGAAAAAACGCTTATCTCATACAGTTTTTGATCCAAATCAAAAACTAAGAGCCACAATTATTTTCCAGCCGAAATACTCGAGATTGAATATCTATACTCAATCCAGTTCTATTTAACTCATTGGATACAGCATGAATGTCGATATTGTTATTGTTGGAGCGGGTCCCTCAGGGCTATGCCTTGCCAGGTCACTAAGCGGGCAAGGGCTAACAATTGCAGTTATTGAACAGCAGTCTCTAGATGCCATTTCAAATCCAGCGTTTGATGGCAGGGAGATCGCACTTACCCAGAGCTCTGCCAGCGCCATGAAAGATCTTGGACTATGGCAATTAATCGAACCGCAGGCAATTTCACAATTACGCGATGCCAAGATTCTGGATGGGAGATCCCAGTTTGAAATGCTCATCCCTCACCAGCTCAGCAAATACCAAGAACTTGGATGGTTAATTTCAAATCACGTCATTCGCAAGGCAGCCTACGATGCCACACAAGAAGCTAATGAGATCAATCACGACATTACGCTCATTCCCGGCCGGAAGGTGATTAAAGTCAAAACGAACCTACCAATGGCAGGCGTAGTCTTAGATGATGAAACAGAAATTAGCGCAAAGTTAGTGGTGGCGGCTGATAACCGATTTTCCACTACGCGTCGCATGATGGGCATTGCTGCTGACATGCATGACTTTGGTAGAAACATGTTGGTCTGCTGCATGACTCATGACACACCCCATGACCATATTGCTTGGGAGTGGTTTGATTATGGGCAAACGCTTGCACTACTCCCCATGAATCCAGACCCAGAAACGGGTCGCTATAGAAGCTCAGTGGTTATTACTGTTGCCAGCGATGAAGCTGAGGAACTCATGAAGTTGAATCCCGAGGCGTTCTCTAGAAATGCAAAAGAACGATTTGGCAATCGCCTTGGAGAAATGGAACTAGTGAGCACTATTCACTCCTACCCCCTAGTATCGGTATACCCAAAAAGATTGGTGGGGACTAGATTTGCCACGGTTGGTGACGCCGCGGTTGGGATGCATCCAGTAACAGCACATGGCTTTAACTTTGGCCTCCTAGGTGTGCAAAAACTTTCAAAAGAAATTCTAGGTGCTCATAGAGTGGGCAAAGATATTGGCGATCAGGCACTCTTACTGCGCTACGAAAGAACGCATAGACTCAAAACCAAACCACTCTTCTTGATGACTAGATTAATTACTGAGATCTATACAAAAGAATCGCCACCTGCGAAGTTCTTAAGAAAGGCGCTACTGCATGTTAGCGAGAAATTGACCCCATTTAAGAAGTCCATTGCCTTATCGCTAACAGGACGATAGCCAGAAATCAGTGGCTCAAGATAAATTGAGCAGCTTTCTTAATAAACTCTGGCTCGGTTTGATTGAAGCCATGATAAGCAAATGATTCGCAGACGCCACCCTCAGTAATGCCACCGTCAATGATTTCTAGTTTTGATACAAGTTTTGGAGGTCTACCTTCTATCACTCTAGAAGATGCGCTAACAGGAGTTCCTGCACAAGAATCTTGTCGATGGTGAATCGCTAGTACCGGAAGGGTAACCTCATCATCCAAAGATGCCGTCGTGATTGTTCCCGCAATAATAATTCCGGAAATCTGGGGGTCTTTGAAATGTTTATTGGCAAAGTAGGTTGCCGTAGATGAACCCATGCTATGGCCAAATATCCAAATCGGCAAATTCGTTTTGGTTTTATAAAAACTCACCACCTCAGCAACCCTTGTAAGATGATCTTCTCGACCCCGTAAATTACTTCTCCGCAAGTCGCCCAAGTCATATGGACTGTCTACGAGTACAGCATCGATATTGTATTGAGCCCAAAGCTCTTGAGATCGCACGAAGGTGTGACGACTGATGACTGAGCCATCATCTTGAATCTTCGCCATTCCGCCACCACCAGGAAAAAGCAACACTAGCGCTTTAGGTTTAAGTGCTTCAACTAAAAGGGTTTGGGTAGGCGGATCGCTTCCATGGGGAATGCTCATAAGCTGAGCACTCACGCCTCTAGCAACAAAGAAAAAGATGAGTGCAATCCAGAATTTACTCACCCTATTTGCCTCTTATTTCGTATCTAGAGGGCTCGCCAAGAAATCCGCATTAGTCGCTAACCAGTTAATGTAGCGGCTAACACCCTGCTCGACATTGAGGAAGGGCTCTTTATATCCAGCAGCGCGTAGCTTAGTTAAGTCAGCTTGTGTGAAGCACTGATATTTACCTTTGAGCGCCTCTGGAAATGGAATGTACTCAATAGCCTTTTCTTTTATCAACTCTTCCAAGCTGGCTGGGTTGGCTTTATCAAGCTTACGCATGGCATTAGCGACTGCATGAGCCACATCATTAAATGGCTGTGCACGACCACTGCCTAAGTTAAATATGCCACTGATTTCTGGATGGTCCAAGAAAAATAGATTTACTTTAACAACATCTTCAACAGAAACAAAGTCACGGCTTTGCTCGCCAGCAGCATAGCCACCATACTCACCAAATAATTTGACTTGGCCATTGGCTTTGTACTGATGGTATTGATGAAAAGCGACTGATGCCATGCGTCCCTTATGGGATTCACGTGGGCCGTAAACGTTGAAGTAGCGGAAACCCACTACTTGAGCGGCATTGGCATTCTCAGCAAAACGCTTACGCATCACCTGATCAAAGAGGAATTTGGAATAGCCGTAAATATTTAATGGCTTCTCATGTTCGCGGCTCTCGACGAAGACATCTGAACCACCATAGGTTGCGGCAGATGATGCGTACAAAAGTTGTACCTTTTGCTCTGTGCAGATATCCAACAAATCCATGGTGTAACGATAATTATTCGCCATCATGAAGATGCCGTCAGTTTCCATCGTATCGGAGCAAGCCCCTTCATGAAACACTGCCTTCACCTTGCCAAAGCGGCCACTTCTAAAGGCTTCTAAAAACTCATCTTTATCCAAGTAATCAATGATGTCTAAATCTGCTAAGTTGCGATACTTATCAGCAGGACGCAGATCATCAACCGCAATGATATTTTTCTCACCACGCGTATTTAGGGCTTGAACAATATTGGCACCAATAAAACCAGCTGCACCAGTAACGATGATGGTCATTGCAATTCCTCAGAAGTAACAGTTGCCGTTCCCAGCTTACCAACCACAATACCGCCAGCGCGATTCGCTAGTGCCATGGCCTTTTCTAAAGGCCACTGAGAGGCTAGCGCAACGGCCAAGGTGGCAATCACAGTATCGCCAGCGCCAGATACATCAAATACTTCACGCGCCTGGGCTTTCACATGACTGACGCCAGCATCTGTAAACAAACTCATGCCGTCTTCAGATCTTGTCAGCAACAAGGCTTGTAGGTTCAAAGATTTTCGGAGATCTTGTGCTCTACGCGTTAAATCCCCTTCGCTGGTCCACTGCCCCACTACCTGCCGTAATTCACTACGATTTGGGGTTAAGACTGTGGCCCCACGATACTTCTCATAATCCTCACCCTTAGGGTCTACAAGAATCACTTTATTTTTTGCACGAGCCTGCTCAATCATCAAAGCAACTTGGCCCAAAGCACCCTTGCCATAGTCGGACAAAATCACAACATCAGCGTCACCGAGTGATTTTTCAAAACGCTCCAGCTTATGAGCTAAAGCAGTTTCACTAGGCGCCTCTTCAAAGTCCAAACGAATCAGTTGCTGCTGCCGTGCAATCACACGCAACTTTACTATCGTTGGAACTTTGCTATCAATTTCTAACTGGCTATCAACGCCGCTAGATTTAAGCAGCTCAGTAACGCGACGACCAGCCTCATCATCACCAATCACACCCAGAATCGTGGTCTTAGCACCCAATGCAGCTACGTTACGAGCTACGTTGGCGGCGCCACCTAAACGCTCATCAATTTTGCCAACCTGAACCACAGGAACTGGTGCTTCTGGAGAAATGCGATGGGTATCACCAAACCAGTAGCGATCCAACATGACATCGCCAACCACAAGTAAGCGGGTTTTGGAGAACTGTTCTCGGTTAGCTTTTTCCACAGGCAGACTTTTTCTTTGATTAAATTACTTTTAATTATGACGACCAATGCCTTGGTACTCAATGCCTAATTCTTGCATAGCTGAAGGCTCATAGAGATTGCGGCCATCAAAAATAATAGGTCGCTTGAGCTTTTGCATGAGCGCATCAAAATCTGGACTGCGGAACGCCTTCCACTCAGTCACAATCACGAGAGCATCGCAACCATCAACTGCTGCCATTGGGTCTTCCACCATTGAAATCTTCTTTAAGCCCTCGGGATTGCCTTTAAAGTCCTGCTCAAGGCAATGCTTTGCCTCTGGCATCGCAACGGGATCATAGGCCACTACTGAGGCGCCACGCTTCACTAATTCACCAATGATGATGCGGCTTGGCGCTTCGCGCATGTCGTCCGTATTTGGCTTGAAGGCTAAGCCCCATAAGGCAAATTTCATATTAGAAAGGTCTTTACCAAAACGCTTTTCAATCTTTTCAACCAAAATAGTCTTTTGCGCTTTGTTAACTGCTTCAACTGCATCCAGAATCTTGAGGTCTCTGCCGAACTCCATAGCAGTCTTGGAGAGCGCGGAAACATCTTTTGGAAAGCATGAGCCGCCGTAACCCGTACCGGAGTACAAGAAACCATAACCAATACGAGAGTCCGAACCAATGCCTTGACGTACAGATTCAATATCAGCGCCAACGAGATCGGCTAAGTTCGCCAATTCATTCATAAAGGAGATGCGGGTGGCTAACATAGCATTGGCTGCATACTTTGTTAACTCAGCACTCTTCACATCCATGTAGTAGGTACGCTCATGGTGACGATTAAATGGTGCATAGAGTTTGCGCATTTGCTCTTTGGCATGCAAACCAGATGGTGTGCTCTCAGTACCGATCACAATGCGATCTGGACGCATAAAATCTTCGACTGCAGCGCCTTCTTTTAAGAACTCTGGGTTAGAGACTACTGAGCAAAGCTCTGGATCGAGATTGCGCTGAGCCAACTCTTCTTTGATAGCGGCGGTAACCTTATCTGCAGTACCTACGGGAACAGTGGATTTGTCTACGATCACTTTAGGAGTGGTCATATGGCGGCCAATATTGCGAGCTGCAGCCACTACATATTGCAAATCTGCAGAACCATCTTCATCGGGAGGTGTACCAACAGCAATAAACTGAACATCACCATGAGCTACTGAAGCCGCTATATCAGTAGAAAACTGTAAGCGTCCTGCTGCGCGATTGCGCTCAATCATTTCCTTAAGGCCGGGCTCGTAAATCGGCACACCACCAGAATTGAGAATCTCAATCTTTTTAGGATCCACGTCTACACAAAAGACATTGTTGCCCTGCTCAGCAAGACAAGCGCCGGTCACTAAACCAACATACCCACTACCAATAATGGTGACTTTCAAGTGAACTCCAATATATTTCTAATTGATCTACTGCTATTAAACACAAAATTCATTACGGTCTTGTTAATGTATTACATTGAAGGTCCGCTGGGTACAGCACCCTCACTGCGTCTTGGGGAATAGGCCTCCCAATGATTGCAGCCAGGGCATTGCCAATAAAAACGTCTCGCACGGAAACCACAATTCCCACAGGTATAGCGCGCCAAACTATTGGTTCGTTGTTTTAACAAGCCTAGGATAGATTGGATTTCTGAAATCTTCTCAGGAGTCCCATTACTTTCAGCGAGAGTTAAACGTGTCTCAGCCAATTTTGATAAAGCGCTTAAGCTCGGAGAATGTTGCATCACGTCTACCAGCATTAGCTCAGCTGCTTGAGGTCCACGCATCTGAGTCACGTGTTTTTGAACAATTTCCAGCAACTCACCAGAAGCTTGTGTCTTTAACAACGCGCAAAGTCTCTCTAGACCAGGCTCTGCTTTATCTAGCGCAGTATGTGCAGCCATCCAACGATCAGCAAGTAAATGCATATAAGCCGGGTGAGTGTCTGCAACAACACTCCAAACTGCTATAGCTTGACCAGGGCGATCCGACGCCACTAAATAGTCGCCTTGCAATATCAATGCACGCGCGTGATTTGGGACGGCCTGAAGTGCACGTTCAATAGACTGCTCAGCTTCTACTAAATCCTTACGACGCAGAGCCTCTTGTGCCAACTCACAATGAAACTGGGCGATCTCAGTTTGATGGGATTTACCTTGTAAACCCTCAAGCTCAGCGGCGGCAATGATGGCCTTTTTCCAATCTCGCTCTACTTGATACATCTCCAAGAGACTCTCTTTAGCGGGAGCTGCATATTTTCCATCACCCACCCGATTGAGAGAAGCTTCTGCACGATCCAATAAACCTGCGCGCAAGAAATCACGTCCCAGCTCATAAGCGGCATGATCACGATCACGTGGTTTTAAATCATCACGGTTAGCCAAGTGTTGATGCACCCGAATTGCACGCTCTGTTTCACCACGGCGACGGAATAAATTACCCAAAGAAAAATGTAATTCAATGGTTTCTGGGTCTAGCTGTGCAATCTTGACCAAAGTCTCGATGGCTTGATCGGGCTGCTCATTCAAGAGAAGACTTAAACCTTTAAAGGTCGAGCGTTGCTGACGCATACGCTCGCGTTCATCCATGCGATTCTCAAGACGCAAATCCCAGCGTGATGCCAACCAACCCAATCCAAACAAGATGGGTAATAACAATAGCCAGGATGTTGCAATTTGAATCATCGTGGAGATAACTTAAATGAAGGGCTTAAATAAAAAATGGTCCAAACGGACCACTGACGTGCTTGCTGATTAAGCACCAGAACCCTCTTTAGGGCCCGCCTGCTTTAGTGGCTTGTAATCAACGCGCTCACGCAACTCCTTGCCAGGCTTAAAGTGTGGAACTCGTTTTTCTGGGATCAATACTTTTTCGCCAGACTTTGGGTTACGGCCAGTACGCGCAGGACGATGATGCAATACAAAACTGCCAACGCCACGCAACTCAATCCGCTTGCCTTCGGCCAAAGCGTGAGTCATCGTATCTAGTAAAGTTTTTACCGCCAACTCCACATCCCTAGGTAGAAGCTGCGGAAACTGTTCCGCTAAGCTCTCCACTAGTTCGGAGCGGGTGATTGCTTGTTGCTCTTGATCTGTCATGATCTATCAATAAAAACCGCCGCTCTCCTAGTGGAAAGCGGCGATATTGATTTAGCCTTGATTGTCCATTTTTGCTTTTAACAAAGCGCCCAAATTGGTAGTGCCAGACTGCGCATCACCTTGGAGCTTGCTCATAGCATCTTGTTGATCAGAGCTGTCTTTTGCTTTGATTGAAAGATTGATAACGCGTGACTTGCGATCAATGTTAATGATCATGGCAGTTACGCTATCGCCTTCTTTCAATGCATTGCGTGCATCTTCAACGCGATCGGTTGAGATCTCAGAAGCGCGCAAATAAGCTTCAACTTCGTCAGCCAAGTGAATCGTCGCACCCTTAGCATCAACAGCTTTCACAGTGCCAGTTACAAGACTACCCTTGTCGCTAACGGATGTGTAGTTATTGAATGGGTCACCAGACAATTGCTTGATACCGAGAGAGATACGCTCTTTCTCAACATCAATTGCCAATACGGTGGCTTCAATTTCATCGCCTTTTTTGAATTTCTTAACAGCTTCTTCACCAGGCTCATTCCATGAAAGGTCTGAAAGGTGAACTAAACCATCGATGCCGCCAGGCAAACCAATGAACACACCAAAGTCAGTAATTGACTTGATTGCGCCAGTAAGCTTGTCGCCTTTTTGCTGAGCACGTGAGAACTCTTCCCAAGGATTGGCTTTGCACTGTTTGATGCCCAAGCTAATACGACGCTTGTCTTCATCAATATCCAGAACCATTACTTCAACTTCGGTTCCTAATGCAGTGGCTTTGCTTGGAGCAACGTTCTTGTTAGTCCAGTCCATTTCGGATACGTGTACCAAACCTTCAATGCCAGACTCGATTTCAACGAACGCACCGTAGTCGGTCAAGTTGGTTACTTTGCCGAATAAACGGGTGTTTGGTGGGTAACGACGTGCGATACCAACCCATGGATCATCGCCAAGCTGTTTCACACCGAGTGAAACACGATTCTTCTCTTGGTCGAACTTCAAAATCTTAGCAGTAACTTCTTGACCAACAGTCAACATCTCGCTTGGGTGACGCACACGACGCCATGCCAAATCGGTAATGTGCAAGAGGCCATCGATACCACCGAGGTCCACGAATGCGCCGTAGTCAGTGATGTTCTTAACGATACCTTGAACAACGCTACCTTCTTTAAGGTTAGACATCAACTTAGCACGCTCTTCACCTTGGCTAGCTTCAACAACCGCACGACGTGACAACACTACGTTGTTACGCTTACGATCAAGCTTGATAACCTTGAACTCCATGGTCTTGCCCTCGTAAGGGCTAGTGTCTTTGATTGGACGTGTGTCAACGAGTGAGCCAGGCAAGAATGCGCGGATACCGTTCACCATCACTGTCAAGCCACCTTTAACCTTACCAGTCACAGTACCGGTAACGATCTCAGCTTGCTCGAGCGCTTTTTCCAAGTTCATCCATGATGCCAAGCGTTTTGCTTTATCACGGGAGAGGATGGTGTCGCCATAGCCATTTTCAAGGGCATCGATAGCAACAGAAACGAAATCGCCAGGAGCTACTTCAATCTCGCCAGCATCGTTATGGAATTCTTCCACAGGAATAAACGCTTCAGACTTTAAGCCAGCGTTAACAACGACGAAGTTATGGTCGATGCGAAGGACTTCAGCCGAAATAACTTGGCCGGTCTTCATATTCGATCGGGTTAATGATTCTTCAAATAATTCTGCAAATGATTCAGACATTTATATATTCACTTTTTGCCGCCAGAAGACCTGACGGGTTAGGTTAAAAAAGTCTCAAGAAACACGCTAATTTGATCATCGCGTTGTAGAGTTCCTCAAAACACCAAAAACTACTGCTACTTCTACTGCACTCAAGGTTTAAGCAATTTTTGATTGATACCAATCCAAAACCGTCTTAACTGCTTGATCTATCGATAAATCTGATGTTTCAAGCACTTGTGCGCCTTCTGCAACTAGCAAGGGTGCGGTGCCTCGACTACTATCGCGGGCATCGCGCTCCTGCAAATCTCGCAGTAAGTCGTCAAGTTTAGCAGGAATTCCCTTAGCTATCAATTGCTTATAACGACGTTCTGCCCTGGCAGCGGCTGTTGCAGTCAAAAAAACCTTCAAAACTGCGTCTGGGAATATGACGCTCGCCATATCTCTGCCATCAGCTACGAGGCCCGGAGCCTTGCGAAATCCACGCTGGAGGCCCACTAAAGCACGTCTTACCTCTGGATGAGTTGCTACAGCTGAAGCCCTTAAACCAATTGCTTCAGTCCGAATGCTTTCGGTCGCATCCTCCCCATTTAAGAGGATTTGTCCTTTTTCGAATGAAATCAATAACTTGGGTACTAAAAAACCTAACTCTGGGCCATTTTTTACGTCGACCCCCTCTTTCTCACTTGCCAGGGCTACCAGACGATAAAGTGCCCCGCTATCCAGATAATGAAAGCCCAACTTCTCCGCCACTAAAGACGCAACCGTCCCTTTTCCAGAGGCGGTAGGTCCGTCAATCGCGATAACCGGGGCTAATGTCATTAAATTAACAAGTAAGTATTAACTGACTATCTTTGCAAATTCTGCAAAGTAAGTTGGGAAAGTTTTGGCCACACAGTTTGGATCATTAATTTTCAAAGTATTTGGGCCAAGGGCAGCTAAAGAAAAACACATTGCCATGCGATGGTCATCGTAGGTATCAATACCTTCAGAAGGCGAGCGCCAATCATCCAACTTCTTGGGGGCACTAACAACAATATAGTCCGCACCTTCCTCAACAATGGCTCCTACCTTCTTTAATTCTTTTGCCATCGCTGCAATACGATCGGTTTCTTTAACGCGCCAACTGGCAATGCCATTTAAGCGAGTCTCACCGTCAGCAAACAGAGCGGCGACTGCCAATGTCATTGCCGCATCCGGAATCTCTGTGCAATCAATCGTGATGCCCTTCAGTTTGCCATCTGCATTCTTGACGCCTGACACTTCAATCCAATCTTCACCAGCGGTAATATCTGCACCCATCAGAGCGAGGGCATCTGCAAAAGCCACATCTCCTTGAATACTATCTTTACCAACGCCTAGAACGCGAACCGGCCCACCACCAATAGCGCCAAGCGCCAAGAAGTAGGATGCCGAAGACGCATCACCTTCAACAGATAATTGACCAGGACTCTTATAGACTGCATCAGAAGTCTTCTTAGGAATCACGAAAGACTGCGCATCAGGACATGCAACATTCACGCCAAAGCGTGCCATTAATTTCAGAGTGATTTCAATATAAGGACGAGAAATGAGTTCGCCAATCACTTCAATGCGCACTGGCTCTGTTGCGACTAAAGGCAAAGCCATTAACAATGCCGTGAGAAATTGGCTAGATACATCTCCACGGACCTTCACGACATCTTTAATCTGAATATTCGCTGAAGAAATTTGGATTGGTGGGTAGCCTTCTTGCAATTCGTAAGCAATATCGGCGCCAACCTGTCGCAAACCATCTACTAGGTCGCGAATGGGGCGTTCATGCATCCGCGCTACCCCTGATAAACGGTAGTTACCGCCCTGCATAGCTAATGCAGCCGTAAGGGGGCGAATAGCGGTACCAGCATTGCCCATAAAGAGATCAGCCTCGCGCACCGGGAACTGACCACCACAACCATTGACGATGCAAACATTATTTGGCTGGTCAATCACAGACAAGCCCAGGGTACGTAAAGCATTACGCATAACCTGCGTGTCATCAGCGTCCAATAAATTGGTGAGGGTAGTTTGACCTGATGAGAGTGCCGCCAAAAGTAAGGCACGATTAGAGATACTTTTAGATCCAGGTAAAACAATCGAGCCTTGAGCTCGAGTAAATGGTCCTATTTCAATACTGGGTAACGCACTGATTAAGACACTCATTAAAGTGCATCCAAATCTTGGCGCGCTTTACTCGCCTTATTGAATAATTTTTCTAAACCAGCACCATCGTTTTCAGAGATCAATTTGCGCATATGGTTCACGATCAAAAGATACTGATCCAACTCTTTCAGAATAGCGGTGCGATTACCTAAGCAAATATCGCGCCACATCTCAGGGCTCGATGCAGCAATGCGTGTGAAATCTTTAAAGCCTGCACCCACATGACTGAGTTTTTGATCAACATCTTCTGAGTTAACTACGCTAGCCATTAAGGCATAAGAAAGAATATGAGGCAAATGAGAAACTGCCGCATAGATTGCATCATGTTGTACGTTTGAGATCTTTTTTACAACTGAGCCAACAGACTCCCAAAAACCAACAATCAGTGCAGTATCTTCTGGAGAGTTCTCTTGTATGGGGCAAACAATTGTTTGTTTACCCTGAAATAAATCCGCCTTAGCGGCACCAGCACCATGCTGAGCGCCACCAGCGATGGGATGGGCCGGCACAAACTGACACGCCTTCTTGCCCAACACTTCTTTAGCAGCCAAGATCACATCACCTTTGGTGCTGCCAGCGTCGGTAATCATGGTCTTCGATTCAAGATGAGGTTCAATAGCTTCAAATACAGCTCGCATCTGAGCAACCGGCACACACAAAACAATCACATCGGATTGTTTAGCGGCACCCACTAAATCCACTACGCCATCAATCGCACCCATCTTTTGCGCTTGATCTACATTTTCTTTACTACGGCCAACACCCAAGACCTTAGTCGCTACACCAGCTTGTTTCAGAGCTAACCCCAAAGAGGCACCAATCAGTCCAACACCCACAATGGTGACGGTACCAAACTGAGCTTTAGTTGTAGTCATGATTTAGCCAAAATTTCACGGAAAGCATTGATGAAGGCAGCATTTTCTTCTGGCAGGCCAATGGAAATACGTAACCATTTTGGCAGGCCGTAATTACCAACCGGCCGAACAATGATGCCGCGCTTGAGTAAGGCTAAATTGACTCTCACACCTGCCTCATCATCTTCGCCCACTTTAACCAAGACAAAGTTACCAGCCGATGGAAGATAAGTCAGCCCAATCTCAGTAAATGCCTGAGTTAACTGCAGATAACCAGCGTGATTGACCTCATAACCTTGTTGTAAAAACGCGCTGTCTTGAAATGCAGCAATTGCTGCAGCTTGAGCAAGGCTGTTGACATTAAAGGGTTGGCGAATGCGATTCAGTAAATCCGTTAACGCAGGTTGCGCAACGCCATAGCCTATCCGTAAGCCGGCTAAACCGTAGGCCTTAGAAAAGCTACGCGACAAAATCATATTGGGGAAACGCTTCACCCAGGCAATGGCGTCATAGCGTTGCTCGGGCGCAAGATACTCGTTATAAGCCTCATCCAACACGACCACAACATTGGCTGGCACAGCTTGCAAGAATGATTCAATCTCGGCTGGCTGCAAATAACTGCCAGTAGGATTATTCGGGTTTGCCACAAAAACCAACTTCGCTTTATCGCCAGAGGACTGAACCGCTTTGAGCATTGCTGGCAAATCGTGGCCGTAGCTTGCAGTAGGTGCAACCTCAATAGCACGCGCACCAACTGCTTGCGAAGCTAGTGGGTATACGGCAAACGCATGGCGTGAAAAAACAATATCGTCACCTAGTTGCGCAACCGCACGAGCAGCTAACTCCAAAATGTCATTGCTGCCATTGCCTAAAGTAATCCAATCAGCAGGGACATCTAGACGCTCAGACAATACCTTTTTTAGTTCAAAGCCATTGGAGTCTGGGTAGCGCCCTAAATCACCTGCGGCAGCCAGCATGGCGTCTTGCGCTGACTTTGGCATGCCTAGCGGATTTTCATTGGAAGCGAGCTTCACAATTTTGCTTTCATCCAAACCATACTCACGCGCCACCTCACTAATAGGGCGACCGCCGACATACGGCGCAATTGCTTGAATATGTTTTAAACCCAGTTTTGAAGTCATTACCAATAACGTACGTTATAAATTCGTTAAACCGCTGAGCGAGGATAAGAGCCTAACTTCTTATAGAAAGCAGCTGTATTTTTTAATTCTTCTAAAGCCTTGACCACCTTTGCATCATCAGCATGACCAGCAATATCAATATAAAAGTGATACTCCCAAGTGCCTTTACGAGCTGGGCGTGATTCAAAGCGATTCATGGATACACCATGCTTCGCTAAAGGCGCTAATAAACTATGTACCGCACCTGGTTGGTTATCCACCGATAACACCAAAGAGGTTTGGTCGTCACCTGTAGGCTGACATAAATAATCGCCAATCACCACAAAGCGTGTGCGATTGTGTGGGTCATCCTGAATCTGCAAGGCAACCGCTTGCAAACCGTAAGCTATTTGAGCGGGATCGCCGGCAATCGCGGCCAAACTAGGATCTGCTGCAGCCATGCGAGCAGCTTCAGCATTACTACTGACCGCTTGACGCTTTAACTGAGGCGCGTGCTGACTCAACCATTGCTGACATTGCGCCAAAGCTTGAGCGTGCGCACAAACAGTCGTAACACCATCTAAGTTGCCGCTCTTACTGAGTAAATGATGATGAATCGGCAATACAACCTCACCACTAATTTGCATTGGAGAATCCAAGAGTAAATCTAATGTACGCGAGATGGCACCTTCACTGGAGTTCTCTACAGGAACTACGCCAAATTGTGCGGCACCTTTTTCTACTGCCTTGAATACCTCATCAAGACTGACGCAAGGCAAGCCAGCAATGGAAGTTCCAAAATAGGTTTGGGCAGCTTGCTCGGAAAAGGTCCCAACTGGGCCTAAATAGGCAATCGTTTGGCGAGCTTCAAGCGCTCTACATGCCGACATAATCTCGCGCCAGATAGCAGCGATGCCATCAGGCAATAAAGGGCCCGAATTAATGTCCTGCAATCTTGTCACAACCTGACGCTCACGCTCAGGCCGAAATACTGGTGATGAGAACCCACCTTTGACATGCCCAACGTCTTGAGCAGCTTTTGCTCGCTGACTTAAAAGCTCCAGAATCTGGGCATCTAAGGCATCAATTTTTTCTCGTAAGGGTGCGAGACGCTGTTCTTCCGTACTCATTAAGCCCGCCTTTCAAAGTCGCGCATAAATTCAATCAAGGCTTGTACGCCTTCTAAGGGCATTGCATTGTAAATACTGGCTCGCATTCCGCCAGCAGCCTTATGACCGCGCAAAGCCGCCAAACCAGCAGCATTCGATTGAGCCAAGAACTCTGCGTTTAAATTCTCATCCTTCAAGAAGAAGGTGACATTCATTCTAGAGCGATATTCCTTTGTCACGCGATTCTCATACAAGCTACTTTGATCAAGGAAGTTATAGAGCAAATCTGCTTTTGCTTGATTGCGCTTCTCAATCGCCTTGACACCGCCCTGCTTCAATAGCCACTTGAATCCCAGCCCAGCCATATAGATCGAGAAAGTTGGCGGGGTATTAATCATGGACTGGGTATTTGCCTGTACGGACCAATCCCAAATTGTCGGAGTGATACCCATACTGTGGCCCAGCAAATCTTTGCGAACGATTACTATCGTCACGCCTGAGGGGCCAATATTTTTTTGGGCGCCCCCAAACCAAACGCCGCACTTCGTAATGTCCATCTCTTTAGAGAGAATGTTGCTAGAGATATCGGCAACCAATGTTGTATTGCCAACATTGGGCACATCAGGAAACTCCACGCCACCAATCGTTTCATTGGCGCAGTAATGTACATACGCTGCATCATCAGAGAGTTGCCAGGTTGATCGGGCGGGAATGGTGTTGAATTTTTCAGCGGCAGATGAAGCAGCAAGATTTGCTGTACCGTATTTCTGCGCCTCTTTAAAAGATTTCTCAGACCAAACGCCCGTCACAATGAAATCCGCTTTAGGGCCCTTCTTAGCCGAGGGCATTAAATTCATTGGAATAGCTGCATTCTGACCAATACCACCACCTTGTAGCAACAAGATCTCGTAAGTATCAGGAATGTTCATTAAAGTGCGCAGGTCTTGCAACACTTCTTCATAGACCGCCATGAACTCTTTGCTACGGTGACTAATCTCCATCACACTAGTGCCGAGCCCTTGCCAGTTGAGCATTTCATCGGCAGCCTGCTTCAACACCTCTTCAGGCAAGGTAGCAGGCCCCGCTGCGAAATTAAAGATGCGGCGGTCAAACGTCATGATGGCTTACTAGTCTTTAATCGATGCCAGCTTAGGCATCACCAGCAGCATCGGAATCAGAATCAAGCGCTGGATCAGCAGATACATCACCCTCTTCCGCATCATCACCTTCTTCATCCGAATCGCTTTCAGCAATACGCTGCAAACCGGATAAACGAGTGCCCTCATCAACGTTAATTAAAGTCACACCTTGTGTGGCGCGACCCATCTCACGAATCTCAGAAACGCGTGTGCGCACTAATATTCCGCCAGTGGTGATCAACATAATTTGATCTTCAGGAGATACCAAAGCAGCAGCAACCACTTTACCGTTACGCTCAGATGTCTGAATCGCAATCATGCCTTTGGTACCACGTCCATGACGTGTGTATTCACCAATTGGAGTGCGTTTACCGAAGCCATTTTCAGTAGCCGTTAATACGCTCGTTGGAATTGGATTGCCTTCTGAATCCACAGTACTAGCCTCTGCGCCTTCAGTTGCTTCAGCAGGGGCGACCAACATAGCGATAACTTGTTGACCAGCAACCAAGTTCATACCGCGAACACCGCGGGCAGTACGGCCCATAGGACGCACATCATTCTCATCAAAGCGAACTGCTTTACCAGCATCAGAGAACAGCATCACATCATGTTGACCGTCTGTTATCGCTGCGCCAACTAAGAAGTCGTTCTCATTCAAGTCAACCGCAATGATGCCGGCTTTACGTGGATTAGAGAAATCAGACAAGCGCGTCTTCTTCACGGTACCTAAACTGGTTGCCATGAATACGTAATGATCATCTTGGTAGCCTTTAATTGGCAAAATCACAGTGATCTTTTCACCTTCAATTAGTGGGAACATATTGACGATCGGTTTGCCACGTGAGTTGCGACTACCTTGCGGCACTTCCCATACTTTCAACCAATACATGCGACCACGATCGGAGAAGCAAAGAATGATGTCGTGCGTATTGGCAACGAATAAAGTTTCGATCCAATCTTCATTCTTCGTTGCAGCAGCTTGCTTACCGCGGCCACCGCGTTTTTGCGCACGGTATTCACTCAATGGCTGGCTCTTCATATAGCCAGTATTGGAAAGTGTCACCACCATATCTTGCGGCGTAATCAAATCTTCAGTGAATAACTCAGTCGCATTCATTTCAATGAATGAACGGCGACCGCTATCACCACCTGCAATACCGAACTCAGCTTGCACTTCTTTAAGCTCAGTCTCAATCACAGAAGTAACGCGCTCTGGCTTGGCAAGTAAATCAAGCAGATCAAAAATCTCTGACATGACTTCTTTGTACTCATTCACAATCTTGTCTTGCTCAAGGCCAGTCAAGCGTTGCAGACGCATCTGCAGAATTTCTTGTGCTTGGCTATCGGATAAACGATACAAGCCAGTCGTCTGCATCCCGTACTCAGGCAACAAACCTTCAGGGCGATAGGCATTACGTCCACCAAGAGTATCCGTCTCGGCGCGCGCTAACATCTCACGCACCATTGAAGAATCCCATGGCTTGCCCATTAACTCTTGTTTAGCAACTACCGGATTAGCAGCAGCTTTAATAATGGCGATGAACTCATCGATATTGGCCAATGCAACTGCCAAACCTTCTAATACGTGACCACGCTCACGCGCTTTGCGTAATTCAAAAATCGTACGACGCGTTACTACTTCGCGGCGATGCTGCAAGAAGTACTCAAGCATCTGCTTCAAGTTCAGTAGGCGTGGTTGGTTATCAACCAGGGCCACCATATTCATACCGAAGTTATCTTGCAGTTGTGTGCTCTTATAGAGGTTGTTTAGAACCACCTCTGGAACTTCACCACGCTTGAGCTCAATCACAACGCGCATACCTGACTTGTCAGACTCATCACGCAAATCAGAAATACCTTCTACTTTTTTCTCATTCACTAACTCGGCAATACGCTCAAGCAAGTTCTTTTTATTCACTTGATATGGCAGCTCATCAACGATGATGGCCTGGCGTGCACCTTTATCAAGATCTTCGAAGTGAGTCTTGGCACGCATCACCACACGGCCACGGCCAGTGCGATAGCCTTCGCGCACACCTTGAACGCCATAAATGATTCCAGCCGTTGGAAAATCTGGGGCAGGAATGATTTCAATCAACTCATCGATCGTGCACTCTGGGTTATGCAGCACGTGTAAGCAGGCTGTAACCACCTCATCCAAGTTATGGGGAGGAATATTGGTCGCCATACCCACCGCAATACCTGAACTGCCGTTAATCAGCAAATTAGGCACTTTTGCAGGAAGAATCAGGGGTTCTTTCTCGCTACCATCGTAATTTGGCCCAAAATCGACTGTTTCCTTGTCCAAATCAGCCAAAAGCTCATGGGCTATCTTGCGTAGGCGGATCTCGGTATAGCGCATCGCAGCAGCGTTATCGCCGTCCACGGAGCCAAAGTTACCCTGTCCATCAACCAACATATAGCGCAAAGAGAAATCCTGTGCCATACGAACAATGGTGTCGTAGACCGCAGAATCGCCATGCGGATGGTATTTACCGATGACATCGCCAACTATACGGGCAGATTTTTTGTAAGCTCGGTTCCAATCGTTGTTTAATTCATACATCGCAAATAAGACCCGGCGATGAACCGGCTTCAGACCGTCACGCACGTCTGGCAGGGCTCTGCCGACGATGACGCTCATTGCGTAGTCCAAATAGGACCGCCGCATTTCGTCTTCGAGGGATATTGGTAGTGTTTCTTTAGCGGCTTGTTCCATTTGGAAATAATATCATTTTGATGACAGGTAGCCCCTATGCTAAGATTCTGTCAGTTTGTACGAAATTGAGATGTGTCGCTTTGCGGTCTTTTGCTTCAAAGTAGGGCGAATTACATTTAAGTTTGACTTTAATTAAAAAGAGATTTTTGAGGACTAAAAATGAACAAAACCCTAAAACTGTTGCTCGCTTCTGTTATTACCGTTTCTGCAACCGCAGCAATGGCATCTGATAACTGGCAAAACGGCGACGGCGCCCTAAACTGGAAAAATGGCGACGGCACATTGTGCTGGCGTGATAACAGCTGGACTCCAGCAACTGCTGCTAAAGGTTGTGACGGTGCATTGCAATCCGCTGCTCCTGCCGCTTCTGGTGTTAGCCAAAGCAAAATCACTTTGCAAGCTGACACACTCTATGACTTCAACAAGTCTGATTTGAAACCAGAAGGTAAAGCTACTCTGGACAAGATCGCTGCTGACTTGAGCAAGATCAAATTAGAAGTGATCATCGCTGTTGGTAACACTGATAGCGTTGGTACAGATGCATACAACATGGCTCTTGGCCAACGTCGTGCTCAGTCAGTTAAGTCTTACCTGACAAGCAAAGGTGTTGACGGTAGCCGTATTTACACAGAATCAAAAGGCAAGAGCAATCCAGTTGCAAGCAATGCAACTGCTGAAGGCCGCGCTAAAAACCGCCGTACCGACATCGAAGTTGTTGGTACAGCAGCTAAGTAATTCTTTTTACTTGTAAAAAAGCCCGCTTCTTGCGGGCTTTTTTATTTCCGCTATATTCGTAACAAGCCCAAAACACCAGTACTACCTGAGTAAACACATGAACGTCGACCAATCTGAAATTGATAAATTTAGCGCCCTGGCCCATCGCTGGTGGGATCCAGAGAGTGAATTTAAGCCACTACATGCCATCAATCCGCTGCGCCTATCTTGGATTAAATCGTTTGTAGATCTGAATGGCAAAAAAGTATTGGATGTGGGTTGTGGTGGTGGCATTCTCGCGGAATCTATTGCGCAATCAGGGGCAGATACCTGCGGTATTGATCTGTCTCAAAAAGCATTAAAAGTTGCTGAGCTACATGCTCTCGAGGTCGGAGCTACTCTGACCTACCGATCGATCGCAGTAGAAGCTTTAGCCGAAGAACAGCCAGAACAATATGACGTGGTCACTTGCATGGAAATGCTCGAACATGTTCCAGACCCAGCTTCTGTAGTACGCGCCTGCGCCAAACTCTGCAAGCCAGGTGGCACGCTTTTCTTTAGCACTTTAAATCGCAGCCCGAAGTCCTACTTATTTGCCATTATTGGCGCTGAGTACCTACTGCGACTGCTCCCTAAAGGCACTCACGAATACGCAAAATTTATCAAGCCTTCTGAACTAGTGGGATTTACCCGTCAGACTGCTCTAGAGATGATTGGCATGAAGGGTTTGAGCTACAACCCCTTAAGTCAGGTCTATAGCCTCAGTAATGATGTGGATGTGAACTACATGATTGCCGTAAGTAAATGAGTCAGAGTCAGCACCAAAGCCCTTATCACGGGGTCTTTTTTGATTTAGACGGCACATTAGCTGATACCGCACCTGATTTAGTGGCTGCCACCAATCAACTCCTGAGCGCTCGCAATCTTCCTTTGAAGCCTTATGAGCAATTGCGTCCTTGCGCCTCTGCAGGAGCCCGTGGATTGATTGGCGGTGCCTTTGGTATCGATACCAAGCATCCCGACTTCATTCCCTTGCGTGATGAATTTTTCGCCAACTATGAAAAAGCCTTATTTGTTCATAGCAAGTTATTTGAAGGTATGGAACACCTGCTAAATCAGCTCGAGAGCGCACAACTTCCTTGGGGAATCGTCACCAATAAAAGTGAGCGCTTTACGAACCCCTTGATTGAGCTCATGGGGCTGAGCCAAAGATCCATCTCAACTGTTTCTGGCGATACAACACTGCACTCAAAACCCCATCCAGAACCCATTCTGCATGCTGCCAGAATCGCCAATCTCGATCCAAACAAGTCCCTTTATGTTGGGGACGATATTAGAGACATCATTGCTGGCAAGGCAGCGGGAATGAAGACAGTGGCAGCTGCATATGGCTACTGTGGATGTGAAGAGCCCCCAGAAGCCTGGGGAGCGGATTTCATCATCCAAACCCCGCAAGAATTACTCCAAATCATCTTCCCCAGTAGGGCTTAGTTAGCAATCCTCAAGATATTGAGCAATTTAAGGCCAGCGGCCTTAAAATAGACATTCCAGTGCATGAACTCCGGGGTCGACATGGTTTCGACGTGGATTACAAAGCATCAAGGGCATACCGAGGACCCGTTATCTCGTAAATCAATGGGAATGTAATAACTGCAAACGACGAACGTTTCGCACTAGCCGCTTAATTGCGGTTGCCCCTGAACTGATTCTCTCTTGGGTCAGCTAGCGAAAGCTAGATCAGGGTCATTTACAAGAGATAAGACCATTTCATGTCACGGGGAATGGTTCGAAAATTTAGTGAATCGCGAGCGTGGAACATGTCAGTCTGTGACTAGCTAGCTAAATTAAATGACACGACTAAGTATGTAGAACTTGCTGTAGAGGATTTGCGGACGCGGGTTCGATTCCCGCCGACTCCACCAATCAAGACAAACCCCTCTGAATCTAGAGGGGTTTTGTTTTTTATGCAATCACCAATCGCCAAAGTGAGGTGACTTCGGCAGATCTAGCAGCATGCAAAGCATCTGTTTGATCAAAGACTTTTTTGTGTTGCGGCTTGGTATCTTCTCGCTTTTGAACTCGCAGTCCTGCTTGCTCAATCCATTCCAGTAACTCCACTCTTGTGCGTAGGCCAAGATGCTCTGCAAGATCTGACAGAATTAACCAGCCCTCACCTTCGGGTAATAGATGCTCTTTAAGCCCCGCTAAAAAACCTTTCAGCATGCGGCTCTCTGGATCATAGACGGCGTGCTCTAGCGGTGAACTCGGTCTTGCTGGCAGCCAAGGTGGATTGCACACAATCAAAGCGGCCTTACCCTCTGGAAACAAATCGGTTTTCTGAATTTCAATTTGCGAAGAGAGATCCAGTCTGTCGATATTGTCTTGGGCACAAGCAATCGCACGATCATCCACATCAGTGGCAATAATTTTTTGGATATCGCGCATTGCCAAAACAACCGATAGAGCACCGGTCCCCGCACCAATATCGAACGCAAGAGAATTTGTACTGACTGCTTTTGGCCAAGATGCATTGCAAACCAATTGAATGTATTCACCGCGCACGGGAGAAAAGACGCCGTAATGCGGATGCACACAGATTGGCTCATCTCCTCTTGCCAGAATCGGCACACCATTCTTACGCCACTCATGCGCACTAATGACCCCAAGTAATTCACGCAAGGAAATCACATAAGAATCGGCTTGCTCTCCATAAACATTAAGACAGGCTTGCTGGACATCTGGCGCCCGACGCAAGGAAATGGAATGATCCGCATTGACTTGAATCAACAGCATTCCCAAAATGCGAGCACGCTGCGACTGGGCTAAACGATGCAGATTGAAAGTATCCAGCGGACTCTTGGTTTTCTCTTTATTAAGCTTATCAACCCTTTTAGATTTTTTAGTAGGTTTATCTACCCGCCTTACTAAGGCCTGCAAAAGTTGGCGGGCATTCTGAAAGTCGCCGCGATACAGTATTGCCGTACCCTCACACGCCAGACGGTAAGCGATATCAGCTGTTAAGGTGTCATCAGCAATCTGAATTTTTTTATGAGGGGCAATCCCATTTTCGGAGTGCCACTTGGCGGAACAGGCTTGTCCACCTTCATCCCAGTGAATCATTAAGAAACCACGAAGCGGTTGTTTTGATAATCGTCAATCGCCTGCTCTATCTCGGCACGGGTATTCATGACAAAGGGGCCATGTTGAACAATCGGTTCATGCAAAGGCAGCGCTGCCAACACAATCCATTGCGCGCCAGTAGCGCCAGCCTTCACCTTTAATTGATCGCCCTTACCAAGCACTACAGCAGCTTGCTTAGGAACGCTTTTCAGGGGTTCGCCCACTTCCAACTCGCCTTCGTAAACATAGAGAAATGCATTATGTGCCTCAGGCACAACATGCTCAAACTCTTCACCCGGGGGTAAATGCACATCTAAAAATAATGGGGCGGTAGTAATTCCCTGAATGGGACCTTGAATGATTTCGCCCTTACTTTCATAAGAGCCAGCAATCACTTTGACAGACCCGCCATTAGCCAAAGATAGCTTGGGAATATCTTCCACTTGAATATCTTGATAACCCGCTGCCTTCATCTTTTCTTTTGCAGGCAAATTAATCCACAACTGAAAGCCACGCATCGCTCCGCTCACCTGCTGAGGCATCTCCGAGTGAATAATGCCGCGCCCAGCGGTCATCCACTGCACTCCACCCGTTTTTAAATGCCCTTGATTACCGAGGTGATCCTCATGCAACATGTGGCCCTCTAACATGTAGGTCACAGTTTCAAAGCCACGATGAGGGTGGGCTGGAAAGCCAGCAACATAGTCATTTGGATCATTAGATGAAAACTCATCCAACATTAAAAACGGATCTAATCGGACTTGCTGTTGCCCACCCAAACTTCGACGCAACTTAACTCCAGCGCCATCAGATGTAGCAATTCCAGGAATAACGGTTTGAACATTACGAATCATGTCTTGCTGACTATTTACCCTTAGGCTGGCGGATGATCTTCTGGATTAACATCCAAAGCGATCAAGAAACGCGACACCATGTTGTAAGCGGCAATTACCGTAACCAATTCAACCATATCGGTACTTCCCAATGCTTTTTGTAAGCGCTTCATTAACTCTGGATCAACTTTGATATTGCGGGTCATCTGGAAGGTTAAATCTGCCGCATCATTTTCCACTTGTGAAAATAGATTTTTCGGGAAACTGGCTTGTCCAATTAAACGCAGGCCTTGAACTTGCTCTTCGGTACCACCAGCCTTTTTAAAAGGAGGGGCATGGTGAAAGAACTCATACTCGGCACCATTGAGAACGGCCACACCACACATAGCTAACTCACGCAGCTTAGGATCCAAGGATAAGTTATTGCGAATCTCACCAATAAAATGATTCCAGCCTTCTGCGATTGGCACGCTATGCAAGAGCATGCGATCTAAATTAATAAACTGACCGCCACGACGTTGACGAATCGCGGCGACCAAATCAGCAGGCTCAGCCAAATCCATTGGCTGGTAAGGAATTAAACGTTCAGTCATAAATACTTTCTCAATGTCTCAGCGCGATAACTTGCTTATTGCGCTGTTTCTTTAATATTGTTCTCAATCACAAACTTACCCCACACAGCAATCTGTTTGCCAATGAAATCGCGCAATGCCTCAGGATTACCGGCAACAATTTCAATGCCTTGCGCCTTAAATTTATCAGCTACAGCCGGAGTCTTCAGGGCTTTTGTGATAGCGGCATTCATGGCATTCACGATAGCTGGGGGAGTCTTACCTGGTGCCAATACTGCCCACCATGCCGGCGCATTGAAGCCCGGAAAACCACTTTCTGCAACCGTTGGGACATTAGGCAATCCTGGCGCCCTTTTCGTTGTGGTGACTGCCAAAGGAATAATGCTGCCGCTCTCAATATGCGGCTTCACCAAAAACTCTGAGCCAATAGCCAGCTCAACTTGTCCACCTAATGCATCCTGCATTAAAGGACCGCCGCCACGATACGGAATATGGTTCCAATCAAAACCTGCCTGCTTTGCTAAACGAGCCATTGCAAGATGTCCTAGGCTGCCAATACCAATCGAACCATAGCTAAACTGCTTACCGGTCTTAGATAGGTCTACTAACTGCTTAAAACTCGTAATTCCCGATTTTTTGCTAGCAACGAGCACCATTGGGGATGTGCCAATTAAAGTCACGGGGGCAATATCTTTAATGGTGTCGTAGGGCAGTTTATCTTTGAGGCTTGGATTAACGCCGTGAGTATCAAACACTACTGCAAAGGTATAGCCATCAGGATCGGACCGAGTCATTGCTGAAGTCCCGATCACGCCAGAAGCACCACCAATGTTTTCCACAATGACGTTTTGCTTTAGCTCAGCTTGCAGAGTTGGGGCCAAAATACGCGCCACCTGATCTACTGATCCACCGGGTGGGAATACAGCGATCAATCGTATGGGTTTTTGGGTGGGCCAAGTGCCGACTCCAGCAGTCTGGGCGCTTGCCACTCCAGATGCTCCAATCAGCAATAAACTAAACAATATGGCTTTTTTAGCCATTTTCAAGAAAATCTGCATGCCACGTCTCCTCTAGGTAAGACGACAAGATTACCACCCCTCGCAGACTGATGTTTGATAATAGAGGGTGTAGCCAATAGAGACTTAGCATGAAACCCATTTTGAACATCGCCGCGTATTTATTTGTCAGCCTTGATGGCTTAGCAGAGCTTCGCGCGAAGATGTTGGATCACTGCAATGCCCTCGAACTCAAGGGAACAATTTTGCTCACCGGCGAAGGAATCAATATGTTCCTGGCGGGCAAAGAAAAAGAGATGCGCAGCTTTTTAGAATGGCTTCGTGCTGATACTCGCTTCAAAATCATCGAAGTTAAAGAAAGTTGGTCCGATGAGCAGCCCTTTAAGAAAATGCTCATCAAACTCAAGAATGAAATTATTCGGATGAATCGCCCTGCTATTCGTCCTGAAGAAGGACGTGCGAACTTCATTACCCCAAAGAAATTACAAGAGTGGCTGGATCGAGGTACTGATGACCTAGGTCGCCCGGTTGTCATGGTGGATACACGCAACGCCTTTGAGGTGGATTACGGTACCTTTGAAAACGCCCTGCACTTCAATATTGAAAAATTTACACAATTTCCTGAGGCGATTAAGGCTAAAAAAGAGGAGCTTGCAGATAAGACCTTAGTTAGCTTCTGTACCGGCGGCATTCGTTGTGAAAAGTCCGGCCTGTATATGCGGGAAATTGGTATGCAACATAGCTACCAATTAGAAGGTGGAATCTTGAAGTACTTTGAAGAGGTTGGCTCCGCGCATTACCAAGGCAGTTGCTTTGTCTTTGATGAGCGCGAAGCCTTAGAGCCCACCCTAGACTCCATACCGGCAGAGCACTCTATTCGTAAGAAGCTCAAAACCGGCTAAGGGAGTTAGGGCCGTATTAAATCGACTTACCGACCAAGGTAAAGTGCTCCACAAATGGCGGTTTAGCGAAGAATGGCCCCACAATGGCGCGCCAGTCTGCAAAGGCTGCAGAGCCCCGAAAGTCAACAGTGTGATTTTCCAGAGTATCCCAGTAAATAAATAGTAGGTAACGGGCCGGGCTTTCAATGCTGTGATTAACCTTAAAACCCTGAAACCCCTTGGATTTAGCTATCACCGTCTCCACCCCACGCAAAATAGCCTCTTCAAACTCCTTCTGCTTGCTAGGGTCGATCTCAATATCGCAATGTTCCAAAATCATGGGTTTTCCTTTATCAAAAAAAATCTGTCATAAATAGTAAAATTCACCTGTATTACAAGATTAATCTAAAAACAATAACCCGGGCCAGAGACATGTCTAATACCCCCAATCGGCAAACGCCGATTTTTTTGTCCTATTTCATTTCAGCAAGCCTAGTTTTATTGACTGGCTTAGCCAATGCGCAATCCCCGTCAAATTACCCCACTAAGCCCATTAAATTAATTGCACCAGTTGCAGCTGGTGGTGGGTTAGACAACCTTGCGCGCAAAGTAGCCGACCGACTCTCTAAGAACTTAGGTCAAACCATCATTGTGGAAAACATGGGTGGTGGTGGTGGCGCAATAGCATCCCAAGTAACTGCCAAATCTGCACCCGATGGATATACCTTGATGATTGCCTATGTTGGTACACATGGCACCAATCCAGCGGTTCGCAAGCTGCCTTACGACGCTATCAAAGACTTCACACCCATCGGGATGATTGGCGCAACACCAAATGTCTTAATTATTAATCCTGATTTACCCATTAAAAATCTTAAAGAATTTATTGACTACGCTAAGAAGAATCCTGCTAAGTTAAGTTATGGGTCTGCAGGTCCAGGCACATTGACACACCTTGGCATGGAGCAGCTCAAGTTAGCTGCGGGCATCTTCATGGTCCACGTACCCTATCGCGGTATCGGTCCTGCTTACACTGATTTGCTAGCAGGTCAGACCCAAGCAATGTTGCCAACACTGTATGCAGCTATACCCTACCTAAAATCAAATCGAGTCAGAGCATTAGCGGTTACAGGTCAAAAACGCAGTTCCGCTGAACCCAATATCCCCACCTTTAAAGAATTAGGATTTAACGGTTTTGATGGTCAGCAGTGGTATGGAGTCGTTGGTCCAGCCAATATGCCAGAGCCCATTGTGGCTAAGCTCAATACCGAACTCAATAAAGTATTGGCCAGTCCAGAGTTCAATCAAGAGATGACAAGTGAAGCGATGACATTAATGCCAATGACGCCAACGCAATTTACGAATTACATCAAAGAAGATATTGCACGCTGGGCAAAAGTAGCCAAAGAGCGTCATATCGAGATTGAATAAACCATTCATATTTATTTAATACATTCACTACTTACTAGAAACAGGAAATCACATGTCTCAAGCTATTGCCGCAGCAGCAGATCTTAATGCCCCTCCCGTTACCAAGATCTTGGCTGAATTCGTTACCTCGCACCCAAGTCAAGGGTGGACCCCTGAAGTTGACCATGAGGCGCACCGCACCTTCTTAAACTGGCTCGGCTGTGCAATCGGCGCTGCGAATCATGAGAGCGTGGAATCTTCTTTAGCAGCCATTCGTGAATTCCAGCCAGCACCTCAAGCCAGCATTCTCGGCCGCAAAGATCGTGTTGATATGGGTGGCGCAGCCCTGATTAACGGCATCAGCTCACACACTTTTGACTTTGATGACACTCACCTTAAAACCGTGATTCATCCTGCCGGACCTGTAGCTTCAGCTATTTTGGCTTTAGGCGAACATCTCAATGCCAACGGTCGTCAAATCATTGACTCGCTGATTCTGGGTATTGATGTAGCTTGCCGCGTTGGCAATGCTATGTACCCAGACCACTACCATCGCGGTTGGCATATTACTGGCTCTACCGGCATGCTGGGTTCAGCCGCCGCCTGTTCTCGCCTGATGGGGCTTGATCTACAAAAAACCACAATGGCTCTGGGTATTGCTGCATCTCAACCCGTCGGCATGCGCGAGCAATTTGGCACGATGACAAAGCCATTTCACCCAGGTGGCGCAGCCCGTGCAGGACAACTCTCGGCACTCTTGGCCAAACATGGCTTTACTGCCAGCCCTAAAGCATTAGAGGCAGGTCGGGGTTATATGCAAACCGTTTCCACCAAATGTGACTGGGCAGAAATTGATCGCGCCCTAGGTAAATCATTTGAGATTTCATTAAACACCTACAAGCCATTTGCTTGCGGCATTGTGATTCACCCTGCAATCGATGCTTGCGCCCAATTACGCGCCCAAGGCGTTAAGGCAGATGATGTTGAGCGCATCGAATTACGTGTACATCCACTCGTACTCGAATTAACCGGCAAGAAAACGCCTAAAGATGGTCTGGAAGGTAAGTTCAGTGTGTATCACGGCTGTGCTGTTGGTTTGATTTTTGGTCAAGCAGGTGAAGGCGAATACGCTGATGACATCGTCAATCGTGCTGATGTTGTGGCTTTGCGTGCCAAAGTCAACGCAACTACCGATACTGCAATTAGCGAAGCTTCAGTCGATGTAAAAGCAATTCTCAAGGATGGTAAAGAAGTGCATGTGTTCGTGAAGAATGCCATTGGCTCCGTTGAGAACCCAATGAGTGACGCAAACTTAGAACAAAAGTTCACCAGCCTAGCCGAACCCATCATTGGCACAGAAAAAACCCGTCAACTGATTTCTGCTTTGTGGAAATTGGGTAGCGCCTCGGATCTTAAACACATTTTGAGCCTTTGCACTCCAGACTAATTTCACTAGAAAGTATTCAGTACCATGGCCCAATTACCAAACATCGTCATCCTTGGTGACTACGAACGCGCCCTGCGTCGTTTCTCCAAATGGGAAAAGCTCGAGCAACAAGCCAATCTCAAGATTCATCATGAGCCCTTGCGTGACGAGGCTTTATACGAAGCCGTAAAAGATGCGGATGCTATCGCCGTCGTGCGTGATCGCTCACCATTTAACGAGGCCATGATTGCGCGCTTACCTAAATTGAAGTTCTTGATGTTTACCGGCGAACGCAATGGCACATTAGAAGCCAATGCACTTGTCTCTAGAAATATCCCTATGGCGTGCACCCATGGTGGTCCATCAAAAGAAACCACTGCCGAATTAACTTGGGCATTGATTCTGGGTGCATCAAAGCGCTTGATAGAAGAAAATAAACTCATTGCATCTGGTGGCTGGCGCGATGCGCTATCCCTCCTGCCGATGCTCTCTGGGCAACGCCTTGGCGTAATGGGTCTAGGTGCTATTGGTAGTCGCGTTGCCCGTGTTGGTAACGCCTTTGGCATGGAAGTAGTCACCTGGAGTCCACGCATGACTCCAGAGCGGGCCGCTCTTGAAAATGCAAAGTCCGTTAGCTTAGATGAATTACTCAGCACATCTAAAGTAGTCACCATGCATTTGGTAGCCGGACCAGGGACCAAAGGAATCATTAGTGCAGATCAACTGGCTTTAATGCGCCCTGACTCTATCCTTGTGAATACCTCACGTGCAGCGCTGATCGATATGCCAGATCTTCGCAAAGCACTCACGGCCGGACGTCCAGCCCAAGCAGCAGTAGACGTCTTTGATGTTGAGCCACTGCCAGTAGACGATCCTTTGCGGAATACGCCGAACTTATTAGTCACACCTCATTTAGGCTTTATTGCTGAACCGATTTTTGAGACTTTCTCAAACGGTATTACTGAAACTTTAGAGGCGTGGCTCGATCAAAAGCCTGTCCCCCATCCATTTAAGCCACAATAAGTTTTTCTCTTGAAGAACCTCACACCACTCCAGCTTTTTATTAGCTTTAGTAAAATTGGCATGTCTGGTTTTGGTGGCGTACTACCCTGGGCGCGTCGGACCCTGGTAGAGAAGGATCAAATTCTGACCTCAGAAGAATTCAGCGCGATTCTTGGAATCTGCCAAATCGTTCCCGGGCCAAATATCGTCAATCTTGCAGTGTGTATTGGCTCCCGATTTGGAGGGGCAAGAGGTGCTATTGCCGCAGTCCTTGGTTTGACTTTAGGGCCTATATCCATCGTCATGCTCTTGGCGCTTTTATATGAGCACTTCAAATATCTAGAGTTAGTTAAAGGCGTGTTGCGTGGCATCTCTGCTGTAGGGGTTGGACTGATTGCTTCCACGGGATTCAAAATGTTGCGTGATGAATTTAAATATCCCGCGATGCTATTGGTGGTTTTCGTCACAATTGCAGCAGCAAGCTATTTTCATCTTGCTCTGGGGTGGGTTGTGCTGATTGCATCGCCATTAGCAATGGTACTGGCCTGGAAAAAGGCGCAGCAATTATGAGCGCTCTGATTGGTCTATTTCTAAAGCTTTCAGCTTTTTCTCTAATCGCCTTTGGTGGCGTTAATGCCCTGCTACCAGTTCTCTTCAACCTAGCGGTTAATCAAGAGCACTGGATTGATGTTCAAACCTTTTCAGATTATTTTGCAATTGCCCAGGCAGCGCCAGGTCCGAATTTTATGACGGTCACCCTGATTGGTTGGCATATGCATGGTGTTCTGGGGGCATTCATTGCCACTCTTGCTATTGCCTGGCCTTCCTCCATTCTGATTTATTTTTTGCAGCGCTTCATTATGGGAATGCAAAACCCCTTAATGAAGAAATCAATTCAATATGCTGCAGCTGCCATGGCAATAGGGCTGGTTCTTTCTTCTGCATGGCAAATTGCTTTACAGATTAATCGAGACTTTGCCGCCTATGCATTAACGATTGCTACGATTGCCATTACCATCCTTACCCGCTGGCACCCCCTATACCTCATTGCCATCGGCGCAGCGCTTGGAGTGCTTGGCTTAGTGTAATTTCACGGATATGATTGTTCCAATACTAGACATGCCTAAGGAATCCATATGCGTTTATTCAAACTAGTCGCTTTGCCAATAGTGGTGATAGCCGCACTCCTGAGCCCAATCTTAAGCTTGGCGCAATCCAATTACCCCAATAAACCCATTAATTTTATTGTTCCTTATGGTGCAGGCGGTGGAGCAGATTCGCGTAGTCGTCAAATTGCTCAAAAGATGAGCGTGATCTTGAGTCAACCCATCATTGTGGATAACAAACCTGGGGCTGGCGGCAATATCGGTACAGAATTTATCTCTAGAGCGGCACCAGATGGCTACACCATTGGTATGGGCAACTTTGCCCCGATGGCCGTGAACAAAACCCTCTTTGGTAATTTACGTTACGACCCAGAGTCCGACTTGACTCCGATTGTTTTGGTTGAAAAAGGCCCACTGGTTTTGGTTGTTAATCCAGCGTCGCCATACAAGACGGTCAAAGAGATTGTGGACGCAGCTAAAGCGAAACCAGGTGAACTCACCTTCTCTTCTGGCGGCATTGGTGGGAGCCATCAACTCTCTGCAGAGTTGTTCAAGCAAAGTGCAGGGATCGATATGATTCATGTGCCATACAAGAGTGGTTCGGCAGGTCTTACAGATTTGATGGCAGGCAATGTCACGATGATGTTTGATCAAATGTACTCTGCAATGCCGAGCATTAAGGCTGAAAAACTCCGAGCTATTGCCATCACTAGCAAGAAACGTTCGCCACTACTACCCAATATCCCGAGTTTTTCTGAGGCGGGCTATCCGAAGGTGGAAGTGTTGAACTGGCAGGGATTGATTGCGCCTAAAGGTACACCGAAAGTAATTATTGATAAGCTCAATGCTGCTGCAAATGAAGCGCTGAAAGATCCACCACTACGAGAGCTCATGCTGTCTCAAGGCAATGAAATTGGTGGCGGTACACCAGCCGATTTCGCTGCACTCATTAAATCAGAGGCTGCTAAGTGGGGCGCTGTTGTAAAGACCGCCAATATCAAGCCAGAATAATTTCTGGTATTTTCTTACCCCTTACTTAAACGCTTGATAAGTCAAAATACCCAAGAAGGTGAGCGCTAGAGATCCAATCAGATGAACTAGCGCTGTACCAAGCGCCCAAGTAATTTCTCCACGCTGCATAAATGCAACCACCTCAGCCGAAAAGCTTGAGAAGGTAGTGAGCCCCCCAAGAAATCCCGTAATCACTAATAAACGCCACTCGGGAGAGAGGCTAGGATTATTGCCAAAGTAAGCTACTGCAATACCAATCAAATAACCGCCGACCAAATTCGATAGCAAGGTACCCATCGGAATCACCGATGCAAAACTCACAGTCAAGAGATTAAAGCCGGCACGCAGGAGTGCCCCAAAGCCGGCGCCAAAAAAGATTGCAAGGATAGATAGCCACATATGAATCACTCTATTGAATCGAAAAGCTCAACATGCCAATGGAACTCATTTCGATTCCGTCAACCAATACCTTGGCATGCTCACCCTCAGACTGTAAAGCAAGCGTATACAAAGCGGGCCAGTAATGCTCTGGAGTAGGTATAGACAAATGCGCCGCATCACCAACCAACTCCCAATCAATCAATGTCTCATGGTGATTGGCATTCATTTCAGATACAAAAAAATCGTTGAACTCTGTAGCCCATGGAAAAGGCTGAGCGCCGTCTTGCCAATGAATGGTTCGCAGATTGTGTACAACATTGCCACTGGCTAATATCAGGATATTTTCATCGCGCAATGGGCGCAATTGTTTAGCTAACTCATAGTGCTCGCGGGCAGACATGGAGCCATCCAAACTTAACTGCACAACAGGGACATCAGCATCAGGGTAAAGATATTTGAGAACAGACCAGGCACCATGATCGATGCCCCACTCGTTCTCTTCCATGACCACTGGAACATTCAATAATTCTTTTACGCGCTCGGCTAATGCAGGACTACCTGGCGCAGGGTACTCGATATCAAAAAGGGCTTGTGGGAAGCCGCCAAAGTCATGAATTGTTTTTGGTTTAGGCATCGCAGTAACCCAAATACCTCGGGTGACCCAATGCGCCGAGATCACCAAAATGGCATCTGGACGCTTTAGCGATTTACCTAAATGAGTCCAAGCCGCTGTATAGCGATTGGGCTCTATGGCATACATAGGACTGCCATGGCCAGCAAATACTGCAGGTTGGCGATGGCTAGTCATGAATAGCTGGTATTAACCGAATACGTAACCAGTGTGCGCTGCAACTAATGCAAATAAAATAGCTAAGCTAGTAGCGGCCGCCAACATCACGATCAATGTAATGATCTTTTTGTTGATCTCTGATTTGGGTTCGTTGTGCCATTCATTCATGCTAAATCCTCGTTAAACGCATTAATTAATCCGTTAATTATCCACTATCGGCCGCGACCAGCCTTGCGCATCATGGCTTTTCCGCCGCCAAAGCCTGCTTGAGGGCGTCCACCTGGGCCTGAAGGGCCTTTTGGTGCTGCCGGACGTGCTGGTGGCTTAGCCACAACAGGTTTAGCCGGGTTTTTTGATTCGGGTTTCTTTTCGTCAGTCACAGTTCACTCCTATAGATATCATATTGGCATGATTACTGACTATTCTATCCAAGCTGTCGCCATTAATGCGATTCCCCTGATTTTTGCCATCACGATCCATGAGGCGGCCCACGGCTATGCGGCCCGCAAGTTTGGGGATAACACGGCGTATGTCCTAGGCAGGGTGAGCCTGAACCCCATGAAACATATTGATCCGGTGGGAACTATTCTCATCCCCCTCGTGCTTCTTTTGACAGGATCCCCATTTCTGGTCGGCTACGCAAAGCCTGTACCAGTAAACTTTGGGCGCCTGCGTAATCCCAGAATCGACTCCATTTGGGTAGCACTTGCGGGACCGGGCTCCAACTTCGCACAAGCCCTCATTTGGCTCATTTTGCTGATCCTCCTGGTAGGACTAGGAATAAACGAAAAATTTCTCATTTCCATGTCGCAAGCTGGTATTTCTTGGAATCTTGGCTTATTAGTCTTCAACCTGTTCCCATTGCCCCCGCTAGACGGCGGACGCATTCTTGCTGGTCTTCTGCCTACCCGTCAATCTATTGCCCTAGGCAGACTAGAGCCTTGGGGATTTTTTATCGTGCTGGGCCTGGTCTTTACCGGTGTTATTGGGAGCTTGTGGATGACACCTTTAATGGCATTTTTTGAGTGGGTAATCCTATTACTAACAAGCCCCTTACGCATGATTTTCTAGCCCCTGCAAGAAAGTTTGTTCTGAGCTAAGCTGATTCTAAGCAGTCCTAAGAAACCAAGGAGACCATTCATGAAATTACGAAATATCGTTTTAAGCGCAGCAGCATTGCTCACTATTAGCGGCACTGCATTTGCCCAATTTCAAAATGCAGAAAAAGCGACTGATTATCGTCAGAGCGTAATGACCATTATCGGCACTCACTTTGGGCGCATTGGCGCCGTAGTAAAAGGCGAGGCTCCATACAATAAAGATGATGTTGCAAAGAACGCAGCGATTGTTGCCATGATGTCTACCCTACCTTGGCAAGCCTTTGGTCCAGGTACAGAAGGCGGCAAAGCAAAATCAGAAGTCTGGTCTGACAACGACAAATTCAAAAGCGCTGCAGAAAAAATGCAGTTAGCCGTAGCCAATCTCAATACCGCTGCTCAGTCGGGTGATTTAGAGAGCATTAAAAAAGCATTTGGTGCCACAGGACAAACCTGTAAAGGTTGCCATGACGACTTTAAGAAGAAGTAATCCAGCAACCAATCACTAGCGCAATGATGCTTAGCAAGAACAAGGCTAAGCCACGTTGCAAACCTCCGTCTTTGGAGGCTTGATCCAAGTCAGTAGGTGAGTATTTCGCCTCCTCACTTGGGTCAATTTCTTTATCACCTACTAACATTGGCTTAATTAAATTCTCGCCCTTGATTTTTTGATAATAAAAAATAGCCGCGAGATGAAGTGCAATCAACCCATAAATCAAACCTGAGTTTGCCTCATGGATTTTAGAGAAAATACTGATAGCTGTTTCGGAAACATATTTAGCGAATGGGCCCTGGAAGGCAATTTCGTCATCAGCAAACAAACCAGTAATTGCTTGAATCAATAACGCTAATATCAAAGCCAAGACTGATAAAGCCCCTAAAGGGTTATGACCTAAGACAGCCTTAGATTTACCAGTCAAATAATTTAACAAACTCTCTTTACTGGGAATGAAACTGGAAAAACGAGCATGAGTTGATCCCACAAAACCCCAAACAATTCTGAAAATCAATAATGTCAATATGACATAGCCAAAATAGGCATGCCATTGCATTGCGTTTCCGCCAATATTGACGCTGATAATACTGCCAGCAATATAGATGACTAAGAGCCAGTGAAAGAGGCGGATCGGCAAGTCCCAAATTCGAATGATTTTCTTCATACCAATAGAATAAAACACAATCCCTTAAACTGAAGGGACTTCATGAAAACCAGCAAAGCCTTTCGAACCCTATTGCTCTACCGAGTTGGCGCAACCCTCAGCTATCAAATCATGATGGTGGCAGTTGGCTGGCATCTTTACGAGATTACCCATAGCGTTATCTCGCTTGGTCTGATTGGGCTTGCTGAACTCGTGCCTTATTTTGCTTTGGCGCTTTACTCAGGGCATGCAGTTGATCACCACTCACGTAAGCTTATTTCTGCGATTGCATCGACTATCCATATTCTGGTGGCCTTGTTTTTGACTGCCATTGCATTAGGCTGGTTATCTCCGCCAGTGCCATTGATCTACACAGCTGTTGGGTTCATTGGTGTGGCAAGGGCCCTACTTCGCCCCTCCTATCAAGCGCTGTTTGGGCAAATTATTCCGCGCGATCAGCTCACTAAATACATGGCATATGCAAATGCTTCTTTTCAAATCTGTGTAGTAGCCGGTCCTGGACTGGGCGGACTCATGATTGGTTTTACCAGCCTCACTTGGACCTATACGCTAGCAGCCCTCTGTGGCTGCGTCAGCCTTTATGGTGTCACCTTGATTAAGGCCCAACAAGAGAAATCCCTCAATGAAGCCACGCACTTCTTAAAAAGTTTTATGCAGGGCTTTGACTACGTTAAAAAACATGAGCTGATTCTGAGCACCATGGCACTAGATATGTTTGCAGTTCTATTTGGAGGTGCAGTATCCATCCTGCCTGCTTTTGTAAGTGAGGTTTTGCATGCGGGCCCTGAAGTATTAGGCATTCTGAGGGCTGCACCTGCTGCAGGCTCGGTATTAATGGGTATTTACTTAGCTACCCACCCAATTCTCAACGACTCAGGCAAGTATCTATTCTTATCTGTTGCGGGGTTCGGTTTAGCCATTGTGGGATTTGGATTCTCTACACATCTATGGGTGTGTGCTTTTTTCCTATTCATCTCAGGTTGCTGCGACTCCATCTCGGTAGTCATTCGTAGCAGCATTGTGCAATTGACCACACCAAATCATATGCGCGGTCGCATTAGCGCAATCAATGGAATTTTTATTGGCTCATCAAATGAGTTGGGCGCCCTTGAGTCTGGCATTGCTGCTAGCCTCATGGGTCTTGTGCCTTCAATTATTTTTGGTGGAATTGCAACCATCGGTATCGTTTTGATTACTTATAAGCTAGCACCTCATCTGCGCAAATTCCACATCCAAGACATTACTTAATTTCTGGCAACTCTTTCTGAATGAGTTTCAAGCCAGCACGCAATAAACTGTCATAACGCTTACGCTCTGCCTTAATCGTCTCCGATGTCCAAGGAAAAAATCCTTCCCCAGTTTTCATGCCCAGCTTGCCGCTAGCCACTCGCTCGCTCAAACACTTGGCAATATTGGGAGAGTTATTCAGTGATGGGTAAATACTAGCCCCCGCAGCGCCGTGGACCTCAAGCCCCGCATGATCGCGTTGCATCACAGGACCAGCAGCTAAGTAGCGGAAGCCAAAACCAAAACGCACTGCCTTATCAATATCTTCAAGACTCGCTATACCAGCATCGACCATGGCAAATGCTTCACGAGATAAGGCATGTTGTAATCGATTAGCCAAAAAGCCTGGTAAGTCTTTTTTAACGGTGACGGGCACCATGCCGCACGCTGTCATCAAACGTGACAAACTCTCACCGACCATGGGAGAGGTCTTCTCACCATAAACCACTTCAACGCAGGGCACCAAATGCGCAGGCATAAAAAAGTGTAAGCCAATCATTCGCGCTGATGTTTTTAATCCCTTAGAAATTTCGCTAATTGGAAAACTAGAACTGTTGCTTGCTAAAACAGTCTCCGGTTTAGCAAGTTGCTCAAGTTTTGCAAATAATTGCTGCTTGATATCTACCCGCTCAGGCACACATTCAATCACCAAGTCAACGTCAGACCAATCCACCTCTTCAAGCGTGCCAGCAACCGATAACAAATGCGTACGATGTTCGTATCCCAAATCGGCTAAGGTATTGGCAAAATAATCAGGCAACAGGGCACGCCGCTCAGTTGTAAGCTCGACAACTTGAACTGCACAGCCACCACGAGCGCATACAGCAGCCACGTCAGCACCCATGGTGCCACCACCTACAATCACAACCTTAGTTTCAGCTGGGGTAAACAACATCTCGATTTCTCCTAAAAGTGTAAAAGTGGATTACAAATCCACTTACAATGTGAGCATTATTTCAATAAAAAAGTAAGTGAGACATGATCCCAGTCAATTCGGTACTGCAGGTCGGATATTTTCCCGACCTCATGCAGGCGCAAATTAATCGCCGCTTTACCCCTACCTGCCTCTTAGATCCTAATGCACCGGCACCGGTAGGTAATTTCCAAGCCATTTTGGTACGCTCTAACACCAAGCTACCTGAAGCCCTGGTCAAACAAATCCCCAGCATGCGTCTGGTGACGACCTGCGGAGTAGGTTATGACAACCTACCCTTGGGCTACCTTAAGGAAGCAGGCATTAAAGCCACCAATACCCCTGGCGTCTTAAATGATGCAGTCTGCGAACTGGCTATCGGCATGATGTTCGGCCTCATACGTCGCCTACCTCAATCCCAAGAATTCCTGAAAAGCGGGGAGTGGTCTAAAGGACTCTTCCCCTTAACCACCACTCTGGCCGGCAAAAAGGTCGGTATTTTAGGTATGGGGCGAATCGGGCAAGATCTCGCAAAACGGCTTGAGCCCTTTAAGGTAGAAATCATCTACAGCGGCCCCTCTAAAAAACCAGTGCCATACCGCTTCATCGCCAATGTGAAAGATCTGGCAAAAGAATCTGACATTCTTTTCTTAGCTTGTCCTGCCAGCTCAGCCACCGACAAAATCATGAACACGGAAATTTTGCAGGCGCTTGGCCCCAGCTCTTTCTTGATTAATATTGCCCGCGGAAGTGTCGTAGATGAGCAGGCACTTTTATATGCACTGCAGCATAAAAGAATTGCTGGTGCTGCGCTTGATGTGTTCGACAATGAACCCAACCCGAATCCAGCCTTCCTAAGCCTAGATAATGTTCTACTAACGCCACATATTGGCAGCGCCACTTCGGAAACCCGAATAGCCATGACCAACTTAGCCGTAGATAATTTAGAAGCCTTCTTTAACCAACAGCCACTTCTTACAGAAGTACCAAATTAACCTGGAGTTAGCATGACCATTACTTTGCACCCTTCTACATTGCCAGCAGTTCTTTCCCCTGTACTGACGCCTTTCAATGCAGATGGCAGCCCCGATAACAAGGCTCTACTAAAACAATGTCAGTGGCTAGAAGCAAATGGCGTTGGCCAAGCAGTGTTTGGTACAAACTCAGAAGCGAACTCCATGTCTGCTCGCCAAAAAATCAGCACATTAACAGCGCTGATTGAGGGCGGTCTCAATCCCGCTCATATGATGCCCGGCACTGGAGCGACATCCATCGATGGCACAGTCAACATGACTAGTCATGCTGTTAACCTCAAATGCGCTGGCGTATTAATGTTGCCGCCCTTCTATTACAAAGATATTACCGATGATGGTCTCTTTGCCTATTACTCTGAAGTCATTCAAAAAGTGGGTAATGCAGCATTACAGGTCTACATTTACAACATTCCGCCTGTTACCAAAATTACTTTGAGCCTCTCTTTGTTAGAGCGCTTGGTAAAAGAGTATCCAAATACAGTAGTAGGTATGAAAGATAGCTCCGGTGATTGGGCTTACACCGAATCCGTTATTAAACTCTTGGCCCCATCTGGCTTCCGTGTCTATGCTGGCAGTGAAACTTTCTTGATGCGCACTTTACGCGCCGGCGGTGTTGGTTGCATCTCTGCAACAGCAAACGTTAATCCAAAGGCTATTGCAGATCTAGCAGCGAATTGGCAGGCAGCTGATGCAGATCAAAAACAGGCTGACTTAGACAAAGTGCGCGCCGTGTTTGCCCAGTACCAAATGATTGCCGGCATGAAAACTGCTGTTGCGCATTTCAGCAAGAATTCTGAATGGCTTAGAGTGCGTCCGCCGCTCATGCAGTTGAATGCAGATCAACAAGCTAAATTATTAAGCGAACTTCAAAAAATCAACTTCAGCATGCCCGGCCTTTAATTAAGACTCAATCCAATAGGAGACACGAGAATGAAATTTATAAAAATGATTGCTCTATCGCTTGCCCTGCTGTGTGGTGGCGCGCAAGCCCAAAATATTTCTATTGCGACGGGTGGTACAGGCGGCGTTTACTACCCAATGGGTGGCGGCCTTGCATCAGTACTCTCCAGTAAAGTTCCTGGCATGTCTGCAACCGCTGAAGTGACTGGCGGATCAGTAGACAACCTGAACCTGATTGGTACTGGAAAACCTTACGTTGGCTTTGTCATGGCTGATGCAGCAAAAGATGCTCAAGATGGACAAGATAAGTTTGCAGGTAGAAAGGTGGATCTTCGTACGCTGTTAGTACTCTATCCAAACCTCATGCACGTTGTTAGCGTTGAGGGTGCTGGCGTAAAAACAATGGCAGATCTCAAGGGCAAACGCATTAGTACTGGTGCTCCCGGTAGTGCAACTGAAGTAATGGCATTTCGTCTACTTGAGGCAGCTGGGCTCGATAAAGATAAAGATGTAAAGCGTGAGCGCTTAAGTGTTGCTGAATCTGTTAACGCTATTAAAGATCGCAAGATTGATGCGTTCTTCTGGGTAGGTGGATTACCAACAGCCGGCGTTACAGACTTAGCCAATACGCCCGGCACCAAAATTATTATGATCGACACCAATGAACAAGTTGCCAGCATGAATAAGAAGTACGGCAACCTCTACTTCACTACGGTGATTCCGAAGGCCACTTATAGCGGCATGACTAAAGATAACAAGGTATCTGCCGTAGCAAATATTTTGGTAGTAAGCGCGAGCATGCCTGATGACCAGGCCTACAAAATTGTGAAAGCTATTTTTGAGAATCAAGCAGAACTGGTTCGCACCCATCAGGAATACAGAAACGTTCACCTTGAGAATCAAAAGCAGCAATCAACACCGATTATCTTTCACCCTGGAGCCTTGAAATACTTCAAGGAAAAGAACATAAAAGTAAATTAACAAGGCTCGTAAGGGCTATGCAGCATCACCATAAAAAATAGAAAATTGGGCTGAGACATGAGTGAAAATGTAATTGATAACGAAACGCAAGCGCAATTAGACGCTTTCATTAAGCAGGAGGAGGGTGACTCTAATGACTACAAGGGAATGCTCGCTAAGTTTATTACTCTGGTGGCAGTTGGGATGTCTCTCTTTCATTTATATGCGGCTTATTCGATTGTCCCCACCCAAGAACTCAGAGTGATACACGTAGCGCTAGTGCTATTCCTCGTGTTCCTCAGCTTCCCGATTGCTGCCAGTTTCAAAAACCGCCTCATGTGGTGGGATGTATTGATTGCCATCGGCTCTGTTGCCATTGCGTATTACATTCTCAATGCTGGGGATGCATTATTTGATAGAAATACCTTTCCAAATCACATGGATGTCTTTGTAGGCATCTGCCTCATCCTCATGATTCTTGAAGCCGTGAGAAGAACAAATGGCATGATTTTGGTAGGTGTTACTGTTTTATTTCTGCTCTACGCCCTCTTCGGCAATTACCTGCCGGCACCCTGGACACATAAAGGTTATGACCTTGACCGTCTAGTTGGCTATATGTACATGACACTTGAGGGCATCTACGGTACCGCGGTAGATGTGTCTGCTACCTTGATCATTTTATTTACAATCTTTGGCGCCTTCTTGCAATTTACTGGTGCAGGTAAATTCTTTATCGACTTCTCTTTCGCTGCTATGGGTGGCAAGTCTTCTGGGGTTGGCAGAACCATCGTGCTGTCATCATTCTTATTGGGCGGCCCATCAGGATCCGGGGTAGCCACTACGGTTACCGTGGGTTCTGTGGCGGCTCCCATGCTTGAAAAAGTCGGTTACGAAAGAAATGCAGCAGGTGGCTTGTTGGCTGCAGGCGGCTTAGGTGCGATTATTTCACCTCCAGTACTTGGGGCGGCTGCATTCCTGATTGCAGACTTCTTGAAGATTTCGTATTTAGATGTACTTTTGATGGCCACCATTCCAACCATCCTTTTCTACCTCGGTTTATTTGTCATGGTTGAAATCGATGTTCGTAAATATGGGATGAAAAACATTCACTTCAAGGCAACCGAAACTGCATGGCAGCTCACTAAAAAATACTGGTTCCACTTTTTCTCATTGATCTCGATTGTGATTTTCATGTTGATGGGATTCTCTCCAACCATGTCTGTATTTTGGGCAACGATGGTTTCAGCTGCCTCCAGCATGTTGCGCGAAGATACGGCGATCATTCCTTGGGTATGGTTCAAGGGCAAGGAACCTCTTATCTCAGGTCTCTATAATTCTAACCTCACAAAAGCCTTGGCCAATGGTTCGACCAGCGTTCTCGCCATTGCAGCAACTTGTGCAGGTGCCGGCCTAATTGTGGGAACAGTAACCTTAACCGGTCTGGGTCTGAAGTTCAGCTCAATAGTTATTCAGTACGCAGGTGGCTCGCTCTTATTGACAACTATCTTTACAGCTCTAGTTGTGTGGGTTGTAGGTCTTGCGGTACCAGTCACTGCCTCTTACATTATTTGCGCAGTGATCGCAGCTCCAGCCCTCATTAATTTAGGTGTGCCAGCATTTGCAGCTCATATGTTCATCTTCTATTACGCTGTTCTTTCTGAGGTATCCCCTCCAACAGCACTCTCTCCGTTTGCGGCGGCGGCAATATGTAAAGGCAATCCCTATAAGACGACCTTGCAGACGTGGAAATATGTTGCACCCGCAATCTTGGTGCCATTCATGTTTGTGTTGGATCAATCGGGCACAGGACTCCTATTGATGGGCTCAATGGATGCCCTAGCTCAAGCAGATTGGATGCAAATTGCCTGGACTTCATTTACAGCGGTAGTTGGCATTATCTGTTTGGCAGGCGGGCTTCAGGGATGGTTTATTGAAAAAACCAAACTCTTTGAACGCGTCATCATGGTGATCGCCGGAGTAGCATTGGCTTATCCATCAACTGAAGCAGATCTACTTGGATTTATTGGGTTTGGCCTGGTGCTGATTACCCAAACCATTACTCACTTAAAGTCAAAACAAACTACTGCATAAGAATTAAGCAGTAGTTTGTTAGCCTCAATCAGTCCAACTTAATATTTGATTTCTCCATCACTCGCTTCCAGCGAGTGATGTCTGAGAAATATAAATCACTAAAGCGTGCTTGATTTAGTGGCGCAATTTGTACGCCGGCCTTAATGAAGCGGTCTTTCATTTCTGGGGTATCCAATACCTTAAGCACTCCAGCAGTTAGAGTGCTCATTACATCTTTAGGTGTTCCTGCAGGCACAAAAACACCTTGCCACAAAGCCATATCGTATTCAGTAACCCCAGACTCCAAGATTGTTGGTAACTCAGGGGTGCCACTAAAGCGATGCTTGCTAGTCACTGCCAGCGCGCGAACTTTGTCAGCCTTGTATAACGGATAACCCACTGGCATTCCAGCGAAATAAAAATCGATTTGACCACCAAGTACATCAGTCGCCGCAGGAGAGCCGCCTTTGTAGGGCACATGAATAGCCTGGGTATTGGTCAAGGATAGAAATAGTTCACCAGCCATATGGTCCGAATTACCAATCCCTGAAGAAGCAAAACTGCGCTTACCTGGATTAGCTCTTAAATCAGCAAGTAATTCAGCAACATTTTTGATGGGCGAATTATTATTCACAATCAGAATATGCGGTGTAGCAGAAACACCTACCACTGGAATCAAATCCTTCATGCCATTGAATGGCAGTTTAGGATTGGCAGCAACGTTAATCGCTAAGCCATTTTGCGCAAACAGTATGGTGTAGCCATCAGGCGTAGCTTTGGCAACCGCATCAGCCGCTATGCTGCCGGCAGCCCCTCCACGATTCTCAACAATGATGGGCTGTTTCAATAGCAGACTGAGGTCCTGTGCAACCATGCGGCCAACAATATCGGTTGAGCTTCCAGGCGCATAACCAATTAACATCTTGATCGGCTTATCGGGATATGCGGCAAAGCTTGAGCTTGCAGCAACTGTGAAAGCGGTGGCAATCATGATTCGACGACTCAGCGCCGCAAGGGATGACAACTTCATTTAAGTCTCCTATTACTTTTTTATAATGTGTTGTTGCAACTTTATAGAACTAGCTTATCAGCTTCTCGAGCCTTTACAAAGCCAAAGCTGGGATGCCCCACTCAGTAGCGCAGGCATTGAGACTGGCAAGGAATTCAGGGGAGATCGGAATGCCCTCTTTAGTACGTTTAGCAGAACTAGCTGCGGCACCCTCACCAGGTATATGAATGCGCTCAACCCCCGGCAACTTACTCGAATTGGCAATATCTTCGACCACCTTAGTCACCCGCTCTAAAAATAAATCGACATCTCCAAAAGCAGATGGGTCTACTGCAATTACAACTTGTCCTGTATTGGTTATCAGGTCGTGGTGTGCATTGAAATCAATCGTATCCTTGCCGGCAGCAGCACCATTTAAAGAACCCGCCAGCAAGCTCACCATCAAAGCTAAACCGTAGCCCTTGTAATCCCCAATCGGCAACAAGGAGCCCTCACTAGAGCGCTGTGGATCCGTCAAGGGCTTGCCCTGCTTATCCATCATCCAGCCTTCGGGCATTTGCTCACCCCGTTGAGCGGCTAGTTTCACCTTCCCGTAAGCAGCAACCGTCGTCGCCATATCCAACAAAACAATCGGGCGGTTTTTGGCGGGCACCGCAATCGCAATAGGATTGGTCGATAGAAGTAAATCGATACCACCCCAAGGGGCCATATGATTCGCATTGCCAACCGCCATATATATCCCGACCAGACCGGCTTCGGCGATCATGCGCACATAAACAGAGGCAGCGCCTGAGTGGTTGCCATGGTGACTACCAATCCAAGCAACTCCGAATTGGCGAGCACGTTCTATAGCAAGCTCTACTGATTTGGCCATCACTAAATGACCGAGTGCGTTATCTCCATTGAGCAAACCTGATGCACCACGATCTTTTTCTAACTCAATCTTGGGATGCAGATTGGCCCCACCAGCTTTAATCCGTTTCATATAAGCAGGCAAGCGGAAGATGCCGTGACCATCTGCACCAGCCAGATCGGAGCGCACCATTAACTTACCCACTTGCTGTGCGTCGTCTGCAGGAACACCTGCTGCACAAAGTACTTGGGCAATAAATGCTTCTGCTTTTGCTACAGAAATGGTTTTGACTGTACTCATCTTATTTATGCAATCTTGGTCCAGGCCGCTTTACCGGCATATTTTTTAATGGCAGCTTCATCAAACTCAAAGCCCAGGCCAGGGGTTTTGTGCAAAATCAAATCACCATTTTTAAAGGTTAACTGCTTGTTAATCAGCCTACGGAAATTGAGCACTTGATCGTCCAAGAAGAACTCCACAAAACGCGCATTAGGTGTTGCTGCCACCAATGGTGCGTGCAAATCATGCATCCAGTGTGGGCAAACCGTAATGCCCTTGAGGTCTGCATAAGCAGAGATACGACGCCACTCAGTAATGCCGCCGCATACCGCTGCATCTGATTGCAAAATTGCTACGCCGCCAGCGTCAATCAATTCTCTAAAACGCCAACGCCCTGCTTCCATCTCACCAGTTGCCACATTGATGTTGGTTTGGCGAGCTAAGGCAGCATGTAAATCAATCGCATCTGGAGAAAACGGTTCTTCAATCCAGTAGGGGTTATAAGCTTCAAAGCGTCGAACATACTCAAGAGCAGTCGGTAAATCTCGCCATGCATTATTTGCATCTAGAGTCAGCAGAACATCTTCACCAACCGCCTGACGAGCAGCTTTCACGCGCGACTCTTCTTCGCGAGGAGATAAGCGGCCCACTTTCATTTTGACAGCCTTAAAACCCTGCTTCACATAAGACTCCATCTCCTTACCTAACTTCGCAGGCGTCTTACCTTCTAGGTAGTAGCCACCACTCGCATAAGCAGGCACACGATCATCCACGACAGAACCCAGGTAGTGATGCAAAGACAGTTTTGCGGAGCGCGCATTGAGATCCCACAGTGCCGTATCTAAAATAGAGATGCCACGCATGACAGCGCCTGTTCTACCTTGCAAAATGGATTCGTTGTACATATCCATCCACAAGCCTTCACTGCGATGACTATTTTGGCCAATCAGTTTTGGCGCTAGCAGTTGCTCAACAGCAACTTTGGCGATATCGCCACCTGCACTGCCAACATAGCAAAAGCCAATACCTTCATTGCCATCTTTGCCGCGCACTTTCACAAGACAATAATGGCGCTCAGAGACGGTCCGAGTTGAGAATGAGGTGACCTTATCCAAAGGCACTGCAACAGAGGCAACTTGTATGGACTCGATGATAGGCATATGGGCTCCTTAATTCAAAAAATGATTGTATCTAGAATTTAAATCATCGGAGCATTCCTAAATAAGGAATAATTCAGGTTCAAACTAATTTGGTTAATGGAATAGATATGAGCAAAGTCGTCGTAATTGGCACAGGCACAATGGGCGTTGGTATCGCAGCTGGATTTTTGGCATACGGCGCAAAGACGATTATTCTCGGCCGCGATCAAGCTAAGGCTGATGGCACCTTTAAAGCAGTTCAAGCATGTGCTGATGCGATTGATCTCAAATGGCGCGATCTTGGTGGGCAGTTGATTGGCGGAACCATCGCGGGATGGAGTGATTGGGCTGATACTGACTTTGTCATTGAAACTGTTTCAGAACGCATGGATCTTAAAAAGGAACTGTTTGCGGATTTAGATAAACGCGTTCCAGCTCATGTACCGATTGGTAGCAATAGCTCAGGCTTCCCGATTAGCGATATTGCAAAAGGACTTACTACCGCAAATCGCATGTTCAATGCGCATTACTTCATGCCAGCCCACGTAGTTCCACTCGTAGAAGTGGTACTAGGTGAAAAGTCTGATCCAGCCTTGGCCGAGAAGGTGTGCGAGTTCTATCGCGCCCACGGCAAAAAACCTGTTTTGGTTAAAAAAGATATTCCTGGATTTTTAGCGAATCGCATTCAGCATGCCCTCATGCGTGAGGCGCTTTCGCTCGTTCAAGAAGGCATTGCTACTCCCGATGACATTGATACTGCTGTTCGCTACAGCTTTGGCTTTCGCTATGCCGCAGTCGGTCCGATGACTCAAAAAGAAATTTCTGGCTGGGAAGGCATGACATTAGCTGCCGAGGTTATCTACCCATCCCTTTCCAATATCACTGCCCCTCCTGCTTGTGTGATGGATTTAGTAAAGGCTGGTAAGAGCGGTATCGCCAAAGGCGAAGGCTTTAAGAAGTGGCCAGCTGACGAAGCTGCGAAGGTGAAGCAGAACTACGAAATTCGTCTAAAAGCAGCCTTCGAAGTTCTCAAACTGGCTCCAGACGAAAGTTAATAAAGTACCAAGCTAATACACCTAAGGGGTGTAGGTCATATTGCTGCGATACAGCATAAATATTTGGGGCGGGGCTCACATTATTAGATAATTAGCCAGTGAAATTACATGTGAACCACTTCAAACTCCTCACTAGAGGAAAGTTGATCTTTGTCAGCGCCTCTTTTTGCATCTCTTTGTTTGCGGCAGTTCAATTTCCAAATCTAGGACTGATGGGCGAAAGCCAAGCTCAAACAAGTAAAACGGCCGAGAAAAAAGCTCCCCAGATTCGTCAAAAGGCCACCATATCTAGCAATAAATCTGTGGGCTTTAAAGATCCCACTGCTGGCAAGTCATCGAAGTCCAATAGCCTGAACCCCGAACTCTTTAAGCGCAAAGATGCTAATGAGTTTGTTGGCGATACTGCCGGCAATCTGGATTACCGAGTGCAACGGGGTTGCTATCGCCGTAGCTTTAGCGAAAGTAATTTGCCAGCTAATTTGGGTATCGATAACCCCCAGTTTTCAGAGTTCTTCAAAAATCAAACCAGCAGTTTCTTTGATCGCATGCGTGGGAATTGCATTCCATATGCACTTGCTTTAGGAAGCCGCAATCGCTTTGATTCTCTGAGCATCATGAATGGCCAAACTCAGGATGGCAAAACTGAGATTTGGACTTTTACTCCATCTTCCGCTGGCGGCTTCTTGGTGCAACAAGACTATCTAAGAGATGAATCTAAGCGCTATACCGAAATTGAACTTTCTTTAAGAGATATTCTTTACGATCCTCGAAAAGTCGGCGACAAGTTACCAGTAGAGCTTGTATGGGAACTCAATTCACTGATAAAACAAATCTACCCAGAAGATAGCAACTCATTAGAAAATACCAATAGCGTTATTCGTCTACTGGTCGACTTCGGAGATCGCGACCATTGGGCCCAAATTTGGGCTACTGAAATTCTAGACCCGAGTAATAAGGAAGTTTTTGCCAGCGCCTTCTGGCTCGAACGGGATGACATTCCGGGTGGCTTCTTTACTGGAAGCGGGGAGGCCATTGAGCGCGCCTTCTGGACCAACCCCCTGAGCTATCGACGAATTTCGCGTGGAGTTGGTAATGTCCCAGTCTCTCGCAAAAAATCTACTAAGATTACTGCCAACACCAATGCCACGACACCTGTAGCCGCCCCTCAGCAACGCTACCGTGCCCATATGGGAATTGACTATGCAGCTCCTATCGGCACACCGGTATTTAGTGTAGCGAATGGCAAAGTGGTCCATCTTGGCTATAACGGCGCCTTTGGCAATCTCATCATCCTTGAGCATGATGGGGGCTACCGAACGTATTACGCCCACTTAAGTAATTACAACGTTGAGTTGGCCTTAGGTAATGAAGTTCGACGAGGTCTTGAGATTGGCTATGTCGGCACAACGGGAAGATCCACCGGTCCACATCTTCACTTTGAACTGAGAAAAGATGGGGTATATGTAGATCCATATTCTGCGCGCATGCAATTGGATTTGTGGTCAATGCGCGATAACGAAAGCGGTCAGCTCACGCGAGAAATTTTACTCCTAGGAAGTCCGCCAAAGCTTTAATCCAGTGCAAATTTCAGTAATGAGTAGATAAAAAAGGGTCCTCATGGACCCTATTCTATTGAGAAAAAGAAGTAATCAACCAAGCACTAAAACGGGTAACTTAGAGTGCACAATGACTTCATGAGTCTCACTACCTAAGAGCATACCCTTAATGCCAGTTCGCTTATGTGAAGCCATCACGATGACATCCACTTTTGCTTTCTTAGCAGCATCCAAAATACCTTCAGCTAAATTCGAAGTCTTGATATGCAGTGTCTTCGCTTTTATTGTGCCGAGTTGCGTTTGTGATTTTTTAAATACATCAGCCGCAAAGGCATCGCAAGCCTTGGTATGTTCTTTTGCACTGATGCCATAAGCCATAGTGCTATCAGAATAGACCATTGGAGGCATTGGATCAGACACATAAACCAAAGTCACCTCCGCACCATCAGCCTTGGCAAGTTCGGCAACCTTCTTTAAAGATTTCTTGCTGACGTCAGAACCATCTACAGGCACTAATAAATGCTTAAACATATCAACTCCCTTTAAATTGAACTACTTCATCACTCTTTCCATCATAATACTGAATATCAAGCTATAAAAGTACAAAGGGTAAAAATTGCTCCGGTATTTATTGGTCTACCTCACGTTTCTATTTAGCCTTCTTGCGATTGATTTAATCTGGCTTCTAGGAATCGCTAAAAACCTCTATCGCGACGATATGGGCGATCTGATGGCGAATGAGCCTAAACTTTGGGCTGGCCTGTGCTTCTATCTTTTGTATGCACTTGGCGCGTGTATTTTTGTTGTCATTCCAGCCTTGTCAAAACAATCCTGGCTTTACGCATTACAGTACGGCGCACCATTTGGTCTGTTTTGCTATATGACTTACGATCTCACCAACTTAGCCGTGATTCGTGATTTTCCAACGCGCTTAGCATTCGTTGATATTGCTTGGGGAAGCTTGGTCACCGCTGTAGCCTCTAGCCTTGCCTATTGGATAGGTAATCGAGTCTCCTAAATCGGCAGACAATCCCTAGATGATCTTTGAGCCAAAAATTCTCAGCTGCTTTAAGGGTTATAACCGCACACTTTTTACTAAGGATGTCTTTGCGGGTCTTACGGTTGGTGTAGTTGCTCTACCACTGGCTATGGCGTTTGCAATCGCCAGTGGCCTCAAACCAGAGGCAGGTATTTTTACCGCTATTATTGCCGGCGGACTCATCTCACTACTGGGTGGCAGTCGCGTACAAATTGGTGGTCCTGCTGGCGCTTTCATTGTGATTGTGTACGGTATTGTCGACCGCTATGGTGTGGCCAACCTATTACTAGCCACTGCCATGTCGGGCGTATTTCTGTTTGCCATGGGACTACTTCGCCTTGGCACTCTAGTGCGATTCATCCCCATTGCCGTCATTATTGGCTTTACTAATGGCATTGCCTTCCTAATTGGACTGTCTCAGATTAAAGATTTTTTTGGTCTAGCTATCCCAAAAATGCCAGCCAACTTCTTTGGCAGTATTCAAGCGCTTTATAGCGCAGCCGATACAGTGAATCTGATTGCACTCGCTTTAGCAGCAGGAAGTCTATGCTTGCTAATCATCTGGAGGAAATTTCAAAATCATCTAGGCTGGTTAAGTCACCTACCAGGTACTGTAGCGGCAATGGTGCTAGCAACCATCATGACATCGATGATGGATCTTCCTGTGGATACGATTGGTAGTCGTTTTGGGGGCATACCTTCCGGTCTCCCCCATTTTCAATGGATCCCTGTGAGCTGGGACACAGCACAATTTGTCATCATGCCCGCCCTCACCCTTGCCTTACTTGGCTCGATTGAATCGCTACTCTGCGCCAGAGTGGCTGACGGCATGATCCATGCTCGTCATGAGCCAAACCAAGAGTTAATGGCGCAAGGCATTGCCAATTTAGTGAGTCCGTTCTTCGGCGGCATGCCAGCAACCGGAACAATTGCTAGAACGGTAACCAATGTGCAAAGCGGTGGCAGCACACCGATTGCGGGTATCGTGCATGCACTCACTCTGCTACTAGTCATTTTATTTGCAGCACCTCTCGCAAAGAATGTGCCACTAGCTAGTCTTGCCGCCATTCTGATGTACGTCGCCTGGAATATGGGTGAGTGGAGTAAGTTTTTTGATTTGAAACAATTCCGTCTCGCTTATCGATTCACGATGCTGTGTGTCTTCGGGTTAACAGTGATTCTGGATTTGACAGTGGCAGTGGAGATAGGTCTGCTGCTTGCATTTATCACTTTCATCTACCGAATTTCTAGTCTGTCTCGTTGCGAGCCTGCTGATCTGAAAGATTTTCCAGTCCTAGAAAATCGAGTAGGGGAAATTGATGCCTACCGTATCTATGGCGCTATATTTTTTGGCGCAGTGCAGTTGCTAGAAAGCATAGAGAAAAATTTACCGAGCGAAACTTTAATACTCGACTTAAAAAATGTGATCTACGTGGATGCGTCCGGCATGGACACCATTATGGAATTGAAATATCTATGCGATGCTGCCGGCATTAAATTGATTATTTGTGGCTTAGCTCACCAGCCTCATGATGTGGCTGAACGCAGCGGCTTATTAGAAAAGCTAAACGCCGATTGTTTGTATCCTGATCTCAGTTTAGGTATTCAGGCAGCAACCAGGTCCTTCTAAGAAAAACAAAAACCACCCTTTAATAAAGCTTCAGGCAAAACCCAAGCTCGATAAAGCCCAAATCCTCCAGCCATCAAAAACAGGGCAGCAGACAAATACCGCACCCAAGCGTAATGACCAAACTGAGTCAAAGCTGCTGAAAATTTTGAGATCAGCAATAGGTTCGGCAATGTGCCCAAACCAAAGGCCAGCATTAAGGCGGCACCAGTCAATACGTCACCCGATAGAAAAGCCAAGGGAAGGACGCTATAGACCAGGGCACATGGAACCAAGCCCCAGAGCATCCCACTAAACCACCGCGAGGGGCGGCTAGCCATTTGCCCAAAGTAACGGGCCCAATAGCTTGCTATTTTTGCCCCAAACCACCTGCCTGGAGAGGCCTGAGTGGCTCGCCGCCTCCATAAGAGACGAATCCCCATCCACACCAAAATAAGGGCAGTAAAGGCGTATAGAGGGCGCTGGAGAGGGATAAGGTCCTGTTGCCAGATAACCGCCCCCACCCAAGCAGCTAGGGCCCCAAGGAGCATATAGGTCGTCAAACGTCCTAAGTGCATGATTAATTGGAGGAAAAAGAGTTCTGACCGACTGTTAATGCGAGCTGAAACCACGGCTGGGCGCTCTATTGCAGCCGCAATACCACCACACATCAGGGCGCAGTGCCAACCACTCACCAAGGAGCCCAAAAAAATGGCCAATAGGAGGCTTACCGTCAGCATTGAGGGGCGATAAAACAGGGAAGAAAAGGCTTAGTAATCACCCCAATAGAATAAACTGGTCTCATAATTAGACCCAATATGAATTACACAACCTCAGACTCCCCAAACAGCAAATGTTCAGTTTGCGTTTTAGGGCAATTTTGTCTACCTGTTGGTCTAAGCGCTATCGACGTCAGCAGAGTTGATGCACTAGTCAAGGAAAGAGTTCATCTACAAAAAGGTGAAAGCCTCTATCGCCATGGTGATCCGCTCAGCGCTGTTTATAGCGTTCGCTTTGGCACCCTGAAAACTGAATACTGCCTCCAGGATGGTCGCCAACAAGTGATCGGCTTTCATTTGCCTGGTGAGATCTTAGGTTTAGACGGTATTGGTGAAAGTCAATATCAATCAGACGCAATTGCGCTGGAAGAAAGTGAAGTCTGCATCATTCGCTATGATGCTTTTGAAGATTTAGCCCAACAGATACCAGTACTGCAGCAACAGTTTCATAAAATCATGAGTCGTGAGCTTACTCAAGATCAACGTCACCTTCTCTCGCTAGGAACGATGCGTGCCGAAGAGCGCTTAGCTGCTTTCCTCTTGAATATATCGCAACGTTTAGCTGCGCGTGGTTACCTCAATAATGAATTTGATTTACGCATGAGTCGCGTGGAGATCGGCAGCTATTTAGGTATTCAGATTGAGACTGTTAGCAGAATGCTTTCTCGGTTTTCTGAGGCTGGCTTGATTCAAATCAAACAACGTCATATCAAGCTGATCGATATGAATGGCTTATACGAATTAGCTGGTGTTCCAAACCCAGATCGAGGCGGCAGCGCCTGCAGTCCTGAGGCCCAACTAAGAAAAGCTTAAATTAAGCCGCGGTCGACCGGCTTACCATCTGCGGGAGCTTCTATCCCCGGCAAAATATAAGCAGTTAAAGCGCTCGAGAATGCACAGAACATCCAGATCACAAAGAATCCAAGGGTGTAGATCCCCTCATCAGAAATATCAGGATGGTGGCCAAAGAATAAAAGTTCAGAGGGATGCACCACGCTGAACAATAAGCCCTCAGCCAATCCTGCTACCAAGAAGGATGGCCACATGATCCAAATCAAGAGGCGGTATTTCATTTTGCGACCTGTTCGACCTTCAGGCCTTGCTTTACGACACCGTCACGCAGTGGTTTATCGGCATACAGATTGACTGCCAACCAAATAGTGATGGCACAACCCACCATCGCCACTGCCGGACCGCTAATTAATAACCAAGGCCATAGCTGCTTCCACCACGGTTTCATTGTCTGCTGATCTGTCATATTCATATCTCCCTAATCCGCCCTTAAGTCTAACGGGGAATAATAAAAGTGGATTTTTCTTCGCGAATTCTCAAGATAGGTTTATCACCGTCCATCTCCTGCGCGATTACATCAAAATGAATCGGATAATTTCCCGGGTCATTCTCACCAATCGTAGTGCTAATCTTCACGGGCAAAAGCTGATTACTTGCTGGACCCACTGCAATCTCCGTAATTTCTTTGCCTTGAGAATTTAAAATCCTCAAGTCTTTCAAGCCAGATGCCTTCACTGCAACCTTCATTGAATGCTCAGAAGCGTTCATGATTTGAATGCGGTAGATATTTTCAATACGGACCCCATCCACCTCACGCGCCAAAGCACCGCGGTCACGCATCACATCCACTCGCAATGGATTGCGCGTCATCAACGAAAACAAGAATGCAGCAGTTAAAACAGTAATGAAGGCGGCATAAATCAACACTCGAGGACGCAAGATATGCCTAATCGCACTTTGATTCGATTCTTTATCTTCAATCGCGCGTTCTGTTGTATATCGGATCAAGCCCTTTGGATACTCCACTTTTTCCATGACCTGATCGCAAGCATCAATACATGCGCCACAGCCAATGCACATATATTGCAAGCCATCCCGAATATCAATACCGGTTGGACAAACCTGCACACAAATACTGCAGTCAACGCAATCACCCAAACCTAAAGATTGTTGATCGGCCGATTTACTTCGGCTTCCTCTAGGTTCGCCACGTACTTTGTCGTAGGTTACCAAGAAAGTATCTTTATCCACCATCACGCTTTGGAAGCGTGCATAGGGGCACATATATTTACAGACTTGCTCACGCATAAAGCCTGCATTACCCCAGGTAGCAAAGCTATAAAAGCATAGCCAAAATAACTGCCATGGGCCAAGCGCTAAATGGACGATGGCGGTGCCTAAAGTCTCAATTGGCGTGAAGTAACCAATAAAGGTGAAGCCAGTCCAGAAAGCCACTAAAAGCCAAATCACATGCTTCGTAATTTTGATGCGCCACTTACGAATACCCCAAGGCCACTCCTCACCATCTAAACGAATGCGCGCAAAACGATCGCCTTCAATCTTGCGCTCGATCCACATGAAGATTTCGGTATAGACAGTTTGCGGGCAAGCATAGCCACAGAACAAACGGCCAGCGACTGCTGTGAACAGAAAGAGTGCCAATGCTGAAAGAATCAGCAAGAGCGTCAGGTAGATCACATCCTGTGGCCAGAGAACTAAACCAAAGATATAGAACTTGCGCTGAATTAAATCAAAGAGAATTGCCTGGCGACCGTTCCAACTAACCCAAGGCAGGCCATAGAACAGCAGCTGGGTAGCGATAACCAGCACATACCGCCAGCGGGCAAAGAGCCCGCTAACAGAACGTGGATAAATCTTGCTTCGAACCTCGTAGAGGGATTCCTCTATGACGTTAATGGGAATAGGTTTCCCAACTGGCGAATCAGACACGACTACTTAGCTGCTGGTGCTGGCTTATTGTTAGATAGACCCCACACATAAGCAGTTAATAATTGAATCTTTTCAGGACTTAATACTTTGTCCTGAGCAGGCATCATTGCAGTACGACCCTTAGTCACCGTTTCAACAATGGTAGCTTCGGAACTACCGTACAGCCAAGTCTTATCAGTTAAGTTCGGTGAGCCCAAAGCAATATTGCCCTTGGCATCTGCACCGTGACAAGCTACGCAATTGGCTTTAAATACTTCAGCACCACGCGCCGCTTTTAAGTCATCAGCAGGAAGTCCAGAAAGACTACGAACATAATTGGCTACATCAACGATTTGCTTGCTATCCAATTGTGGGAATGGAGGCATCACACCACCGCGACCATTAGTAATGGTTGTCTTGATGTTCTCTGGTGAGCCACCATAGAGCCAGTCACCATCCGTTAAGTTAGGAAAGCCTTTTGCTCCACCAGCATCAGAACCATGGCACTGAGCACAAGAGTTCAAGAAAAGACGTTGACCCATTTCACGCGCTTTTGGATCGGCTGCAACTTGTACAACATCCATTTTCACGTACTTAGCGTAAACAGGCTTTAACTCATCATTCGCGGTAGTCATAGATTTCATCAAAGCGCCATCAGTACTGTAACCCAAGATGCCTGGGTAAGAGCCTAGGCCTGGATACAAAACCAAGTACACCAATGCAAAGATGCAAGAGAGTAAGAACATCCACATCCACCAGCGAGGCAATGGATTATTAAGCTCGCGCAAGTCACCGTCCCAGACGTGGCCTGTATCAGCTACTTCGCCGTCCGGCCTCAGAATAGCCTTTACCTTACGAACAGAAAACAACAGCCAGATGCACCAAAAAATACCGACCAACGTTACTAAGGCGATATAGGTACTCCAACCAGCACCAAGAAAGTCACTCATGATTTATCCTTACTAAATTCATCGGGAAGATCGAACGGAAGTTCGGCGGATTCTTCATTGGCAGACTGTCTTTTTGTAGACCAAGCCCACCAAACGATTCCTAAAAAAACTGCCAAGCCAAGCACTGTAGATACAGCTGAGAGGTAGGGTGCGATATTTTGCATATGTTTCATTCCCAAGTAATTACTTGGCAACTACCTCATCAACAGTAATGTATCTACGATTAATGCCCAAACCTTGGAGATAGGCCACTAGCGCATCTAGCTCGGTTTTACCCTCAAGCTCTTTAGGTGCATTAGTAATTTGCTCATCGGTATAAGGCACGCCTAAACGACGCATTGCAATCATATGAGACTGAATGGTGTCAGCATTAGCGCTACTCTTAGCAAGCCAAGGGTATGCAGGCATATTTGACTCAGGCACCACATCGCGTGGATTATTCAAATGAATCTGATGCCATGCATCTGAATAGCGACCACCAACGCGGGCTAGATCCGGACCAGTACGTTTGCTACCCCATAGGAAAGGATGATCATATACAGACTCACCGGCTAAAGAATAAGGGCCGTAACGTTCTACTTCTGAACGAAGGGTACGGATCTGCTGGGAATGACAACCTACGCAACCTTCACGCTGATAAATGTCACGTCCAGCTAAACGCAATGCTGTGTAAGGCACGACGCCAGGGCTAGGCTCTGTAGTGGAGTGCTGGAAAAACAAAGGAACGATCTGCACCAAGCCAGCAACAGCAACTGCTGCAATGGTAGCTACGATCAGCCAACCAACATTACGCTCAAGCGTTTCGTGGGAAAAAAATCGACGTTGTTCTGACATGTTCTTATCCTTAGTGAGCAGCTATGGACGCTTGTGGAATCTGAGCGTCTACAAATTTTTTGTTAATGACAGTTTTGTACACGTTGTAAGCCATCAACAACATGCCGCTTAAGTAGCACAAGCCACCTAACAAACGAATCACATAGAAGGGATAAGTTGCTTTCACAGATTCTACGAAGCTATAGGTCAATGTGCCATCAGCCTCAAAAGCCCTCCACATCAAACCTTGCATCACACCGGCAATCCACATCGCAGCGATGTAAATCACAACACCGATGGTTGCAATCCAGAAATGCAACTCAACAAACTTAGTGCTGTACATGTCTCTTTGTCCAACTAAACGTGGAATCAAGTAGTACAGGGAGCCGATCGTAATCATGGCAACCCAACCTAGGGCACCAGAGTGAACGTGGCCAATAGTCCAGTCTGTGTAATGCGACAAACTATTCACAGTCTTGATCGACATCATTGAACCTTCGAAGGTAGACATACCGTAGAAGGACAGGGAAACTACCAAGAATTTCAAGATCGGATCGCGACGCAATTTATGCCATGCTCCGGATAGAGTCATGATGCCATTGATCATGCCGCCCCAAGATGGCGCCAACAAAATCAGAGAGAACACCATACCCAAAGACTGAGTCCAGTCTGGCAAAGAGGTGTGTTGTAAATGGTGCGGACCTGCCCACATGTAAGTGAAGTTCAAAGCCCAAAAGTGGACGATGGACAAACGATATGAGTAGATTGGACGCTCAGCTTGCTTAGGAATGAAGTAATACATCATGCCCAGGAAGCTTGTAGTCAAGAAGAAGCCTACTGCGTTATGGCCATACCACCACTGAATCATGGCATCTTGTGCGCCTGCGTAAGCAGAGTAAGACTTAAATAAGCTTGCAGGCATCTCGATGTTATTGACGATGTGCAAGATTGCAATTGTCAAAATGTAAGCACCGAAGAACCAGTTAGAAACATAAATATGTTTAGTTTTGCGCTTAATTACTGTGCCGAAGAACACAACAGCGTAAGCAACCCAAACGATAGTAATCAGAATATCAATTGGCCACTCAAGTTCTGCATATTCTTTGGAAGTGGTGATACCCAAAGGGAGTGTTAACGCTGCAAGCACAATCACTGCTTGCCAACCCCAGAAGGTAAACGCTGCTAATTTGTCACAGAAAAGTCGCACTTGGCATGTGCGCTGCACGATGTAATAAGAAGTTGCAAACAGTGCAGATCCACCAAAAGCAAAAATGACCGCATTCGTGTGTAACGGACGCAATCGACCGTAACTCAGCCACGGGATATTAAAAGTGATTTCAGGCCAAATGAGCTGAGCAGCGAGAATAACCCCCACCAACATGCCCACGATCCCCCAAAGTACAGTAACAATGGCGAATTGGCTGACAACCTTGTAATTGAAGGTATCTTGATTACCCCCCACGGTAAGTCCCATGGTTTCTCCTTTTTTGTGACCAAACAGCGACATAATTCAAATGAACTGAATTGATTATCGAATTAAGCCATTCAAGGAGTTTTGATCTACATCAAAAAGGGCATGGGTGATTTCCCCCAATGCGGCCCAAAGTCAAAAAACCCTCTTATTGAGTCTTTTGAGTGGGTTTGACGCTATTTCCAACCTTAGGAGCATCATCATCCATCAAGATGGCTTCTCCAGGTCCGTCCAAGTCATCAAATTGGCCATTTTTGACTGACCAACGCAAAATCCAAGCCAATAAGCCGACTAAGACAAGGGATAGAGGAATTAACAGAAATAAGCTTTCCATCGCTCAAGTCTAAACTTTTCTTAAGCGCCAGGCATTCAAAGTCACCGCTAAGGAGGATAAAGACATTCCGACTCCGGCGATCCAAGGATTTACCAAACCCATCATTGCCGCCGGAATAGCTACTAAGTTGTATATCAAAGCCCACATCAGATTCTCTTTAATGACCATTTGGGTTTTATCGGCTAGTAATAATATTTTTGCCAATGGCGTCAGAGAACTCGCCGTCAAAATTGCATCCGCACCAGCAGAAGCAAGTGGTGCACCAGCACCAACCGCAATAGAGATATCGGCACGAGCTAACAAAGGAGCATCATTCACACCATCACCAATTGCCCACACAAAGCGCCCTGCACTTTGTAATCGCTCGATATAGTCGTACTTATCTTCAGGTGTGCATCCACCTTGATAACTTTCAATACCCACTTTTTGAGCCCACCAAGCGACTGTCGCTGGATCATCTCCTGAGACCAAGTGCACAGTAATATTTCTTGCGCGCACGGCTGATAAAAAATCTTGTAAACCGACTCTTGGTGTATCTAGAAAGATAAAGCTCGCAATCAGTCCTTGCTCGTCAGCTAAGTGCACCTGACCATATTGCCCAGTCTGAAGATCTTGATGTGCACCAATCCAGCTTGAACTACCCAAGCGATAGGCCCCAGAACTCAAACCTTTACCGAGTTGATTTATCACGGGTTCGGATAATACTGGCAGTGAGAGATTTTCAAGTTCAGCGGCACGTAGCAAGGAGAGCGCCAAAGGATGTCGTTGACCTCCCTCAAGAGCAGTTGCTAAAGCCAAAGCCTCTTCACGGCGATACCCAGAGCGAAGATTCACAATCTCTTTCAGCTCCGGTTGACCCATGGTTAAAGTGCCAGTCTTATCGAGCACAAGATCACTTGCTTTAACCAAGCCCTCCATCACATGCCCACGAACAATCAAGAGGCCGAGTCTGGTAACCGCGCCCTGCGCTGCAGCCATCGCCGTTGGCACGGCAAGCGATAAGGCGCAAGGGCAGCTTGCTACTAAGACGGCTACTAAAACTGTCCATGCTTTGCTAGGGTCGATATACAGCCAGATTGCTGATGATAAGAAAGCACAGAGCAATAAGAAGCCCACAAAATAGCCGGCCCACTTTTCTGCAAGACTCACCATCAATGGTTTTGCTAACAAGGCTTGATCGAGTAAAGAAGCAATGCCAGCAATTCTGGTGGACTGCCCTACCGCATCTATTCTCATGATGAGGGGATTGAGAATATTGTGAGTTCCAGCATAAATACGATCACCAATCTTTTTATCGATTGGTTTTGATTCACCAGTTAAGAGAGACTCGTCTACCGAACTTTCACAGGCAATCAACATACCATCAGCTGGCACCACCTCACCTGGAGATACTCTCAATATTTCACCGGGCATACAGTTCACAACAGGAACCAATTCAATCTGCTGAGCCTGTGGGTAATTCAGCACGCGTTCGCACGTTGCAGGAAGTTGTTTAGCTAAGGCCTCGGCGCCTCCCTGTGCATCTTGTCTTGCGAGCAATTCAACATAACGTGCTGCCAAAATGAAAGCAACAAACATCGTGATTGAATCAAAATAACTTTGACCGGATCCTGTCACTAAATTGATCGTGCCCGCAGTAAATGCCAGCGCCAAAGCTAGTGCGATCGGCACATCCATACCCAACATGTGGGTTTGCTTAAACGATTGAACACTGCGCCACGCAGCCTGAAAAATTGGCCCTGCTGAATACAGCATCACTGGCACTGTTAGCGCCCAACTCGTCCAGCCCAATAGTAAATCGTATTCAACCGTGATGTCATTGGCGCCAACGTATGATGGCCACGCATACATCATGACCTGCATCATTCCTAATAAAGCAACCCCAAGCCTAGTGAGTAATTGGCGCTTTTCCTTCTTGGATCTCTCAACAGAAAGTGATGGTTCGAATGGCCAAGCTTCATAGCCAATGCGCTCAATTTCAAAAAGAAGTCTTGCCAAGCTAACCTGCTTTGGTGAAAAAATAATCTTCACCTTTTGCGTGACGTAATTAATTTGTACGTCTTTCACTCCAGGGCTGCGGCGCAAGTGTTGCTCGCATAACCAAACACACGCAGCGCACCTGATTTTCTCAAGACGTAGCGTTGTTTCAAGATCGCCCTCATCACCGACCGGGCGAGTGAAGCGACCCAGCAATGATGGATCGTCATAGGGCAACAGCTTGGCAGGGATTTGATCAGAAGCAAGGTATGCAGATGGCTTATCGCTGGATTGCGCCCGTCTTGCATAAAAGACTTCTAAGCCTTCACCATGAATTGTTTGCGCAATTGCCATGCACCCAGCACAACAAAATGATCTTGAGACACCATTCAAATCTGTAGAGTAAGCCTCATTGGGAAGCAATGAACTTCCACAGTGATAGCAAATGCTATTCAAACTCTTGCTCATGATGTCGGCTTTTGCCCAACCCAGCCATTGCGGCGCTCATATATCACGAACAGCACACCCCAAATCACTACTGCTACATATGCCCAAACCCAAGAGATCTGTGAAGTTCTAGAACCTGTTAAATCCAACACAAATCCAAAGATTGCTGGACCGAGTAATCCGCCGCCAAAACCCATTAAGGAATGCAAACCCATTGCTGCACCTTTAATGTTTTCCTGAGCGCTAGTCACCAAGCCCGCAGTGAGTGTTGCAGAGTCCGCCATAATGAAAATGGCATGCCCAATCGCTAGAGCAACAATTAACCACCATGATTTCCCAGTAGAACAAGCCAAGGCTATACCCATCACTGCACTCATAAGCATCACAAAACATACCCATTTCTGACGCCCAATACGCAAAGCAATCTCATTACCCAAAATCGAGGATGGCACTCCACAGAAATTAATCACACCCGCTAAAGTGGTAGCGGTCAGAAAGAAAGCTTCCCCAGAAACTGCTGCGCATAAACCAAAGAAGGCTACAAGCCAACTTCTAGAAGCAAACAACTCTAAAGAATGGGCTGTGTAACCAAAAATGAATCCTGAAGCCTTTTTATCCTGGAGCACTAAACGCCATTTATCCAAGGGGAAAATATCGCGCATGCGAATGTGTAATGGGCCACTCCACTTTTGATGCTGCAGCGGCGGAATCAATAGCCACACAATTAACAATGCAGCGAATGGCCCTATAGCAATCAAAGAAAATACATAGCGCCAACCAAAGCTATGCAATATCCATCCGGAACATAGATAAGAAAAGCCAGTGCCGATGCCAAAGAAAGCGGTATAAAACGCGATATGTCGTGTGAGCTCTCCAGACTGGATGCGATCAGACAAAATTTTGAGGCCTGGCATATAGGTGCCAGCTAGGCCTGCTCCATTGAGCGCCATAAAAAATAATGCCGTGTAGAAATTATGGGCAAATAAACCCATTCCCAATAATCCACAGGTTGCACAGATGCCTCCGACTAAATACACCTTGCGTGCATCCACTCGATCCGTCAAGGCAGTAGCTAGAGGTACGGCCAACATATAACCAAAGAAGAATGCGCTAGCGATTAAGCCTGATTGGAAATTACTCAGTTGCCACTCGTCTTGCAAAGGGGTTAACACCACCGCATAACAAGCAAAGCCTAAGAGCGCACAAGTCTGCGCCATAAGCATAAGAGGGGTATATCCAGCGGATCGAAAGCGCATAGGGGCTCACTAAAAGACTGTTCATTCTACTCGCCCCAACAGGGTCAAGAACCGCTACACTAGGCAAAATAAGATGGAGACCCCATGAATACCCAATACGCCCATAATCGTTTTATTCAATGCTGCGCAGCCTTCTTGCTGCTACTGACAAGCAACATCGTTTTAGCAGATGGCTACCCCAATAAACCCATTAAAGCGATTGTGCCTTTTGCAGCAGGGAGCGCCACCGATCAAATTGGTCGAGCCTTCGCAGTCAAAATGGCTGAGACCTTAGGTCAGCCAGTGGTGATTGAAAACAGGCCTGGTGCAAACGGGATGATTGGGGCAGATGTTGTCGCTAAAGCACCTGCAGATGGCTACACTCTCCTCTTTGGCACTAACAGTACCAATGCGGCACTGAAAAGTCTTGTCAAAAATTTACCTTATAACCAAGACACTGCATTTACGCCCATTGGTTATTTTGGGTCTGTACCCCTGATCGTAGCCGTTAATAATGATGTGCCAGCTAAAACACTTGGTGGCTTTGTTGCTTTAGCAAAAGCTGATCCAGGGAAAATGACTTTTGCTTATGCCAGCACCTCTCAACGCGTTTCCTCAGAAATTTTAGCTAGCGTTACTGGCATCAAGATGACTGGAATCTCTTATAAGAGCGGACCTAATGCGATGACAGATTTGATTGGCGGTCAGGTCAATATGTTTACCGCAGACTTTGCAGTAATGCTCCCACAAGTCCAAGCTGGTAAGGTGCGCGGTCTTGCAGTGACTTCTCTCAAACGCTCGCCTGCTATCCCTGAGTTGCCAACAGTCAATGAATCATTGGGAATTAAAAACTATGAGTTGATTGCATTTTTTGCAGCCTTCGGCCCCGCAGGCATGCCTAAGGATGTTGTAGCAAAACTCAACAAAGCTATTAACGAGGCAGCTAAATCAAAAGATCTAGTCGATCGCTTTGCTTCCTTAGGATTTGAATCTCAACCTGGCAGCCCAGAAATGCTGGATAAGAAAATCAAACTTGAAACTGTGAAGTGGGCTAAGGCAATTAAAGATGCCGGTATGGAGGCTGAGTAATCCATTCAACTCGGATCGATCTCCATCGCTAAGAGCCAATAAGCAAGGCTCTTGCCGTGGGTATCGAGATTGAGAGATAGATTGACTCCACCCTCCAACACATCATCCATCACAAAATTCAGTGCGCATAAATTTGGCAATTCATATCGCTGCACGGCTGTAGGCTTTCGAAACGAAAAGTGTTCACGCACCTTTTCAGCTGTCACTTCTCTGAGTAAGATGGCAAAATCTTCAGGCCGATAAGCAATCACACTAATATTTGAGCGATTCCCTTTGTCGCCAGTTCTCGCATGAGCCAATTCATACAAGGGGATTCTTGTCTTAGTTAAATTCATTGTTCACCCGCAAAGAATTCATAAGAGGATTTCACTAGATCACGAGGCACATAAGCCACCAAAGTATTTAAACGAGGCCGCAGACTAGTGCGCACGCCACCGCCTCCCGCTGGTCCGCAGGTATAGAGCGCCGTTAACTCTCGACAAAGCTGATTAGCAATCACTTTATTCATATGAGCCGCAGCAACACGTAGTCGAATATCTTCAAACCCGCCTTGCGCCCTGAAAGATGGTCCACTGCCATCTTCACTTGGAAATACGCTTGCAGACCCGATATAGTCAATCCTTAAATCCAATACATCCGACAATCTCTCGCGAATAATCTGAGCCGCCAATTGGGCACGCTCATAAGCATGATGGCCAGCATAAGAAATTTCCGCTTCAGCTAACCAACCACCATCAATACAAATATTTGCTTTTAAGGTAGCGGGCTTTTCATGACCCAATACCTTGTTGAGTAAAACCTTATTCTCTCCGGTAAGCTCTAATTGGGCTTGGCTGATATCCGCAATCACATCCGGCGTGAGATAGCGAGCCGGGTCATGGACCTCATAGAGAAGTTGCTCAGTTACGGTCATGAGACTCACCACGCCACCAGTATTGGGAGCCTTGGTAACGTAGCAGTTTCCAAACTCATCAAATTCAATGATTGGAAATCCCACGCTAGCTAAGCCTGGAACATCTTTTACCCCGGGATCTGCAAAGTAACCGCCCGTAACTTGAGCACCACATTCAAGCAGGTGCCCAGCCATCGTTGCCTGAGCTAAAAAATTCCAATCACTCCAAGATTTTTTGAAATGGGCCATCAAGGGCCCAACTGTGAGCGCGGGATCAGCAACCCGCCCAGTGACCACTATTTGCGCTCCATCATTCAATGCATCCGCAATTTCGCGGGCACCTAAATACACATTCGCACTGACGAGGCTACTATTAGATAAAGCTTCTTGACTTTGCTGATCAAGACAAGCCATAAAAACTGAGGCAGAAATCTCATCGCCCCTCACAATCGCTATCTTGATGGATGGGAAGCCTTGAGCTTTAGCCAGCTTCGCAATGAGGGATGCAGCGCCCTCAGGATTGGCAGCGCCAAAGTTGCCGACAATTGGAATATTATTTAACAAACAATCAGCGAGGATGGGTTCAAGCATTTCTGCTAACAAAGGCTCGAAGCCAAGCGCAGGATTTTGTCGACGATCCAACTGAGCAAGCGCTAAAGTTCTTTCAGCCAAACTCTCAAAGATCAAACAAGCGGGCTCGCCCAATCTTAAGAATTCATCTACGATGGGTCGAGCAACACCGAGGCGATCACCAGAAAATCCAGCGGCACAACCAACCCGATAAAGAGTGCTCATATCCGGATGAAGTGCAGTAAGTCAGACTTACTGCTGCCCACCATTTGGGGAGTCCTGGAAACCATTTGAGCGATAAGTCAGCACTAAGGTATCTCGATGGCCATGCGCTCCAACCGGCTGTATAGGAGTGGATTCATGAATCATGCGCTCATCATTCATGAGCAACAAAGACCAAGGCTGGCTGAGCGTAAAACGCAAGCCAGCTGAACCATTGGCTTCAAAGACACGTGTTTCACCACCCTTAATACCAACGCGATCTAATATAAAAACTGCTACAAAATCATGGCCGTCACGATGAGCACCCTCAGGTGTTGGGCGACCAATTCCATCGGTGGTATCAATTCTGAATTCGTGTGCTTCCACAAACCAAGTATTGACTGGCTTGAGGCTACTTAATACATGCGCCATGCCAAGCAATAATGATTTCCAAGCAGGGCTACCAGTTAACTGCGCTTGCATTGGCTCGAACCAGCGCTCAATACCGCCATGTAAGGCGTTGTAATCTACTGACTGCCAATGGGCGCGGTGAGGTACTGCTACAAGAGCATCGCCTTTAATTTCATAACTAGCATGACGGCGATAACGATAGCGACCTCCATCTTTCAAATACGGATCGCGTGGCAAATCATTCCAAAAAACATTCAAGGCCAAAAGATCTGATAACGAGGTCTTAGTGATCTCTGCAACCGTTTCGGCAGAAACTACTACATAGCCGTTAGTGCGCAGAGATTGAACTAACTCCTTAGCGGGAGTTACTGGCGGAGATAAGGTTGAAATAGTCATCTTTTGATTTTAGGTCAATCTAACTGAGCACCCGAGGCTTTTACAATTCTTACCCACTTCGCCAACTCGTCCTTTAGTAGTGCGCCTAACTTTTCAGGGGGAACCGGTGCCAAATCTAAACCTTGCGCCATCAGCCTCTCTCTCACTTCTGGCATAGACAGGGTAGCCTTCATGGCAGATTGAATTTTCTTGACGGCAAACGCATTGGTTCCAGCGGGAGCAAAAATGGCCACCCACACCTCACCCACGCAATCAGGGTAGGTTTCGGCAATCGTCGGAATATCTGGCGCCGCACTAGAGCGCTTAGCAGAGCTGATAGCGATTGCCTGTAGTTTTCCAGCCTTGATGTAATTCAGGGCTGAAGGCAGACTTGCAAAAGCCAAGGGCACCTGGCCACCCAAAACATCATTAATTGCTGGGGCTACACCTTTGTAGGGGATGTGCTGCATCTCAATACCAGCACTGGTATTGATCATTGCACCCAATAAGTGACTAATCGTGCCATTACCGGCTGACGCATAAGATAGCTCACCGGGTTTTTTCTTTGCTGCTGCAACAACATCCGCTAAGGTTTTCAACGGGGATCCTGGTGGTGCCACTAATACGTAAGGTGTGGCGCCAATGTAATACAGAGGTACAAAATCATTGATTGGATCAAAGCCGGGATTTTTGTACAAAGCTGGATTAATCGCTTGTGCGCTATTGATAGTCAGAAGGAGTGTGTATCCATCCTTGGCTGCACGCGCTACGCTTTGGGTGCCAATATTGCCACCGGCACCAGGTCTATTCTCAACCACAATAGAGGCGCCTAGTGTCTCACCCAGACCAGGCGCGATTAATCGCGCAACAATATCATTCGTACCGCCAGCCGCTTGTGGCACCACAAGATTGATGGGCTTATTGGGATAAGTCTGCGCAAAAACGCCCGTCGCTAAAGCACTGATGATCACTACTACGCTTATTTTTACTAGCGTTTCTTTAAACATGTTGTCTCCTATTATTGTGACCAAGCAGATCACTACTCCATTAAATTCAACCTCTGGCGAGTGTCACCAACATGTGCCTTTAGGTCATACAACTCCTTAGCGTCTAGCCTTGCCACCTTCATATGGGCTACACGTTTTTCGATTGCTGCCAAATCTTTAAAATTCTTCTCACGCAAATCGGGATTAGAGGCATTCTTTTCTAAAATCTTTAGCTCCTCGTAAACCTGAGAAAGCTTCAGCCGCAAAATTAAATTCTTAGCTGCCGGAATGTAGGTAAATAAAGGAATCAAAATCACCAGCAGCGGGATCACAATCTTCACAAATCGACCGACCCATACCGCAGTCCAGAATGGTAAATAGCGATGCAAGAATGATGGCCCATCTTTTAAATAAATATCAGCATCAGCATGAAGCGGAAAATCTAATCCTACCCCCGATGGAAACTCACCAGGCTTTTGTAATCGAGAATACGATTTCAGAATATCGTATGTATCCCCCAACAACAAAGTCACGAGAGCTGGGCTAATATCCGCGTGTCCTACTAGGGTTGCAGTTGGTGCAAGTACCACGATATCTTGCCTTGGTAAATCATTGGCAATGCTCACTACCCCTCTCGGTATGTTTACCTTGGATAGATACGGTAAGTTTCGCGTATAGGCATCGGCCTGCTCAAAACTCATTAAGCGGACCCCTGGAATGGTATAAAACTTTTCCAAGATAGGTGCTTCAGCTGCAGCAACGATAAATACCGCGTCCAGCTCACCATTTTTTAACTTGGCCAAGGCTTCATCAGGCTTGAGTTTTTCGACATGTAATTCCTCATCACTAATGCCGCTAACCTGGAGCAAAGCATTGCTTAAGGCCAATGTGCCACTACCAACATTACCAATCGAAACACGCTTGCCTTTTAATTGACTCAAGACACTCAATCGTCCACCATCAGATTTAAAGGCCGGCTCACGATACCAAATCCATATTGGCTCATAAAACATTCCGGCGATGGACACCAAATTCGGGTACTTGGCAACATCAGCGACTCCACCCTGAACCATTGCAAAATCAACCCCAGAGCTTGGATCATCCAATAAGGCCAAGTTATCAATTGTCCCACCAGTAGTCTTCAGATCAAGTGTCACGCCCTCTTTAGCAAGGGCGCTTTTTAAACGTTCACCGAAGTGGTAATACAGGCCCGTAGGAAAACCTGTGGCCATCTCAATGGTCTTTGGTGGCGGCGGTACCAGGACCCACAACACCCCAAATAGGGCGGCAATCAATAAAATGATCGCTACACCAATAGCTATAGGGTTGTAGAGTTGTTTGCGTAGCAAATTCATAGAAATCTCTCGTATTAAATTTCTGGTTTTTTTGCATTATGCCCCCATGCCAAAAATACACAAAAGAATCAACTCTAGCCAAATAATCCGCGATAAGATGTCATTTTTAAAACAATAGTCGAGACAGTAATGAGCCAAGTACAAAATAAGATTGCCCTAGTAACGGGCGCTGGAGCTGGAATCGGCAGGGCTGCTGCCAAAGCACTTCTCAAAGGCGGCTATAAGGTAGTTCTCACTGGCCGCAACCTAGAAAAGCTACAAAAAGCCATCGTTGATATTGGCGGTGATGCAACAAATTGTCTCGCAGTTGCGTGCGACGTTGGAAAGCCAGAACAAGTTAAATCCCTATTCTCAGAAATTCAGAAACACCATGGTCGGATTGATGTACTTTTTAACAATGCCGGAATGGGTGCCCCAGCTATTCCAATGGAAGAATTAAGTTACGAGCTGTGGATGAATGTCGTCAACGCCAATTTGTGTGGCGCCTTCCTTTGTTCACAACAAGCCATTCGGATGATGAAAGCGCAATCTCCTCAAGGCGGCAGAATTATTAATAATGGCTCTATCTCTGCACATGCACCCCGCCCGATGTCAGCGCCCTACACTGCTACTAAACATGCCATCAGCGGATTGACCAAAACGATTGCCTTAGATGGGCGCGCCTTCAATATTGCT
>Ga0364922_10038_pt2 | contig 71627 bp, 73 predicted proteins | sample ExccelJu500001D4_2_FD_206955 | JGI IMG/M metagenome (GOLD analysis project Ga0364922, IMG submission 206955) | Enriched cells from Trout Bog Lake Hypolimnion, Wisconsin, USA - BchlTB.June20.5000.01.D4 | ecosystem: Environmental > Aquatic > Freshwater > Lake > Hypolimnion/Profundal zone | place...
GGCTTTAAACAGTTTTTCCAGGGATGAAAAATCCATGTTGAATCCTCCTCAAGGTTGAGTGGCTGTCTTCCGTTATTGATTATATCATCACATGTATCGCGACAATACAATCCTTGAACAGATATGTACAGCATTATAAGAAAATAGTACTGCTGAATGCAGCGGAAAGCAAGTACCATGAGCAGATAGACTTGGAAAAGATCATGAGAACCAGGCGGTTATTTTCTGGATTTCAAAATCGGATGTTTATTTATTCGAAAAAAGAGACCTTTGCGGAGCAAAGGTCTGGAGATGATCCTGATAGTTTATGTTAAGCAGAGGCTGTCGGGAAAGTCGTGGAGGCAACCGGCGAAGAGACTCTTTTCGATAGCCTACGGACCTTGCGGACGCAAGGCGTGATCACCAGTATTACTGATTAGCAGCCGGACCTTGCTGTCCACTTGGGCCGCGACCACAATCGCCTCGTCCCATCATGCTGTGGCCAGGGCCTCCGCCCATCATGCCAGGGCCAATGAAGCCTTGCTGCTGCCGGGACTGCATCCGGTCTTTCATGAAGGCGGCGCGCTGGTCAGCCTGCCATTGGGTGATGTAGCCGAAGTCCACGTATTTTTGGGTGATTTTTTTCTGAGTTTCCAGCATCTGATCATACAGAGGCGCCAGTTCCTGTTTTTGGGCGTCGGTAAGAGTGGGAGGCTGGTACTGGCCGGGCGACGGGGTTTGCTGCGGTGTTGCGGCATAAGCCAGTGTACCGGCGATGATCAGCACTACCAGGGCTAGGGTGGTCAAAGCGAATGTCTTTTTCATCTGAGTCCCTCCTTTTCATTTCTGATTTCAGTATAGAGGTTAGTTTTGGCAAAGATATGGCGAAGTTGTAACAAATTTGTGAATTTGCTGGCGCCAGCCGACGAAAAATTGTAGCCTGTGGCAGGTAAAAAATGGCGCAGCACGAAATATATAGTCGCGAGTCCCAGTATAGCAGATTACCGGACTGACGGGGTGGTTTGATGATTGTCGGCATTGGCATCGATATAATCGAAATAGAACGGATCAAGGCAGCAGTGGAAAAACGGCGGTTCGTCCAGCGCGTTTTCAGCGACGGCGAGCAGGCCTATTGTGAGAGCCGGGGGGGGCAGAGCTTCGCTTCCTATGCCGCCCGATTCGCCGGAAAAGAAGCAGTGTTGAAAGCCTTTGGCACCGGACTTGTCGGTGGCAAGTGGCGAGAAATAGAGATTTTACCCGATTCCTTGGGCCGTCCTACCGTCAAACTATCAGGCTATTACGAACAAATGGCCCGGCAAAAGGGAGTCAGTGCCATCCATATTTCGCTTACCCACGCCCGGGAATACGCCGCGGCGCAGGTGGTCATCTGGGGAGGTGCGGCAGATGAAGGTCGCCAAAGCGGCCGAAATGAGGGAGATTGACCGACAGGCTATCTTTGATTACGGCATTCCGGGTCCGGCTCTGATGGAAAGCGCCGGTAATGAGGTTGCCTGTAAGGTTGAGTTGCTATTAGGCGGGGTAGCCGACAAAAGGATATGCATTTTTGCCGGCAGGGGCAACAATGGCGGCGACGGTTTTGTAGTCGCCCGGCGGCTTCAGAACAAAGGGGCCAAAGTCAAGTTGTTTCTGCTGGGGGAAAAAGAGGCGGTTGACGGAGATGCCCGTATTTACCTCGACGTTTTGTTCAAGACGGATGTCGAGATCGTCGAATTAATCGCTGAGCGGGACTGGGACAAGGCCAAGATTGCTGTCGCTTTCGCCGATTGTCTGGTGGATGCCCTGGTTGGCACCGGTTTCCACGGGGAAGTAAGCGGGCCGTTGGCAGAGGTTATAGCCATTATCAATAACGCGGGTAAACCGGTGGTGGCGGTGGATATCCCTTCCGGTATTGACGCTGATAACGGACAGGTACGGGGGATGGCCGTCCGGGCAAGCCATACGGTTACTTTCGCTTTGCTCAAACCCGGCCTGCTGTTGCAACCGGGGGCTTCTCACGCCGGAAAAGTTACAGTTGCCGATATCGGTATTCCGGCAAAGCTTCTGGCTGATAGCAGTATCCGCCAGAACATCATCACCGCCGGTTATGTGCGTCAGGTCTTGCCGCTGCGGCAGCCATGGGTCCATAAGGGGTCGTGCGGGAAGGTGCTGGTGGTGGCCGGGTCTCAGGGGTTTACCGGAGCCGCTGCATTAGCTTCGTCGGCTGCTGTGCGTTCAGGGGCCGGGCTTGTGACCCTCGGTATCGCTGCAAGTCTCCAACCGGTCATGGCCGGCAAGCTAACCGAGGTGATGACCCGGCCGCTGCCGGAGACAGCCTGGGGAGCCCTCGGGCTGGACGCCATACCCTATATTCAAAAACTGGCGGCTGAGTGCGATGTTGTGGCCGCGGGACCGGGGCTCGGCCGGGAAGAGGAAACAGCCGAGGTGGTGCGGGAAACGGTGCAAACTGCCAGATGTCCATTGGTGCTGGATGCTGACGCCTTGAACGCCTTAGCCGGGTATACCGATATTTTGCTGGAATCCGAGGCGCTGGCAGTGCTCACGCCCCATCCGGGAGAGCTGTCCAGGTTGACCGGTCTTTCGGTGGAAAGCATCAATGCCGACCGTCTGACGGTGGCGCGGGAGGCGGCGGCTAGCTGGGGCTGCATCGTGGTTCTGAAGGGGCCAGGCACTGTGGTGGCTTTTCCTGACGGCGAGGTGTTTATCAATTCCACCGGTAATGCTGGCATGGCCACCGGCGGAACAGGCGATGTTCTTACCGGGATTATTGCCGCGTTTATCGCTCAGGGCCTCTCCAGTCATGACGCTGCGGTGGCCGGAGTGTATATCCACGGGCTGGCCGGAGATATTGCCGCCTGTCCGGGAACGATCGGTATGACCGCCGGTGATCTGCTGCAGGCAATTCCGGCAGCCATCCGCACTGCGCAGACCAGTGACGACGGTTTGTTTACTGACGCTGCCAAACCTTGAATATTTCGGCATATTCTCCGCTAAAATAAGGCATACTTTTCTTATATGCTGCGAAGGTAAATATTCCCGTGTGCCGATTGGGGCCAAAAGGTATATATAGAGCGTTGACATTGGTATATAACTACTCATATAATTAATATATATTTAGTGTCGATACCTGAAACGGCGGGGGTGATTATGTGGCCGAGTTGAAGCGTATCATGATTAGTATCCCGAATAGCTTACTGCAGGAAGTGGACGGTATCATTGCTATGGAGAAATTGAGCCGCAGTCAGTTTGTTCGGGAAGCGATGCGCCTTTATATCGAAGAGCGCAAGCGCAAGGCTGTGCGGGATATGATGCGCAAAGGGTATCAAGAAATGGCCATCATTAATTTGACGTTAGCTGAGGAAGGATTAACCGCCGATGTGGAAGTCTATGAGATGATGCCCACCTTGTTAGTGGAGCGTGAATAAGCATGGTCGTTAAACGCGGCGACATTTATTATGCGAATCTGAGCCCGGTGGTCGGTTCTGAGCAGGGCGGACACCGGCCGGTGTTAGTGATCCAGAATGATGTCGGCAATAAATACAGTCCTACAGTTATCGTTGCAGCTATTACTTCTCAGATTTCCAAAGCGAAATTGCCAACACACATTGAAATCAGCGCAAAACAGTTCAATCTTGATAAAGATTCGGTCATACTTTTAGAACAAATGCGGACAATTGACAAGCGCCGCTTAAAAGAAAAGATCACTCATCTGAGTGAAGAAGTTATGGGTAAGGTGGACGAAGCCATTAGGATTAGCCTGGGATTGGTCCAGCTATAGTTAATGATAGGCGGGGTTCTGCCTATTTTTAATTTGTCAGGAAATTTACATAGTGAGGGATTATAATGTCGATCCGGCGGAACTGGGTTGTCATTGTTTCAATATTGCTGACTTTGGCGCTGCTTGTTGCAGTATTCGGTTGCGGCAAGCTGCCGCCAGATCGTGGCAAAGCGGACGGTCTGGTTGTCAATGTTATTAATATCGGCCAGGGTGATTCCATTCTCATCCGCGCTCCGGGACAGGTCACCTTGATTGATACCGGCGATGTGCCAGCCAGGGAAAGGCTGGTAAGTTATCTCAAGCAACAGGGAATAACGGTTATCGACAATCTGATTATTACCCATCCCCACGGGGATCACATCGGGGGCGCGGCAGCCGTACTGGAGCATTTCACCGTCAAACGGGTCTACGACAGCGGACAGCTTGCCACAACGTTGTTGTACCGTAATTATTTAGCGGTGATTCAGAAAAAGAATATTCCGTTCGCTGTTCTTACTGCCGGCCAGCGTCTTGATATTGGCGGTGGGGCGATTCTCAGCATTTTTGCTCCCGACACCCCTTTTATCAGCGGCACCGAGTCTGATCTAAACAATAATTCCATTGTTGCCAAACTGATTTTCGGCGATTTTTCGATGCTGCTGCCCGGGGACGTTGAGATGGTGGCCGAAGAGCGTATTTTGGGGCGGTTTGGCGGGGAGCTTAATAGTATGGTGCTGAAAAGTGGTCATCATGGCAGCAGAACTTCTTCTTCCCTTCCCTTTCTCAAAGCAATCAATCCGGAGGCGGTAATTATTTCCGCAGGGGTGAGCAACGAATACCACCACCCGCATCCGTCGACTCTGAAAAAATACGACAGTCTCGGGCTCAAAATTTACCGCACTGACATCGATGGCACGGTAACTGTGACCAGTGACGGTAAAACCTATACTATTACCAAGGAGAAACCATGATATGCGGATAAGGGCGGTTGTTGACCGGTTTGAAGGTGATAAGGCCGTGTTATTCCTCGGTGAGGAGGAGACAACCACGGTTTGGCCCCGCAGCTGTCTTCCTGCCGAGGCCCGGGAAGGCGACGTTTTGTCCTTTGCATTGCTCAGGGATGAGGAAGCCACCAGGCAGGCCCGCGACACTGCGGCCGAATTATTCAGGCAGTTGACCAAAAAGGAAGGCTAATAACCTTCCTTTTTGTGGTAAAAGGCACAAAGGCCTGCTATACCGCAGTTTGTGCTAAGCGCAACATAACATTCAGGCCCAGAAACCTGCAGGAATTTGACTACAAAGCGCGAATTGTAACATAACACGTCACATAGGGAGGTGTTAGTGTTGCGCCGCGTAATTTGTTCCGCATTAGTTGCCATGGTTCTGCTTCTATCGCCGGTGGTGACAGCTGGACCGGTGAACTCCAACGCCAAACCCAACGCGACTGTTTCTGCACAGAAAGTCGATGCGACAACGGCAAAGCCTGACGCCGCGCCTGCTGCCCAACAGCTGATGCAGGTCCGTTGGGCTACCCACACTGACGCCGTAACAGGTGCGAGTAAGTTGCGCCTTGTTTTCGACGTATCCGGCCCGGTTGAAGTTGACGGGACGGTAACCGCCAACCCTACCCCGCGTCTGGTGGTAAACGTCAAAGGTGCTGTACCGGCAAAAGGTGACGACAGCGTTAACCTGGACGGAAAAATTGCCGATAGTGTGAATATCGGCGCAGTGGATGGGCAAAATACCATGATCACGGTGGATATGCCCATGATGGTGGATGAGGGCGACTACAAGGTATTCACGCTGCCGGCTGACATTGCCGCTGGCAAGCCTTTCCGGGTAGTGGTGGATATTAACAAGCCGATACCGCCGATGGTGTTTAATTTTACTGCTGGACTGAAAAACAAGGTGATTGCCATTGATCCGGGACATGGAGGCACCGATCCGGGAGCCATAGGCCTCGCCAGGATTATGGAAAAGACCGTCAATCTGGCGGTGGCGCTCAAAGTGAAGGATTTGCTGGAAAAAGCCGGGGCTAAGGTCCTAATGACCCGTGAATCCGACTGCGATGTTTTCGGACCCAATTCTTCCGCGGTGGATGAGCTTAAGGCCCGCACCACTGTGGGCAATTTCCGCAAAGCCGATATTTTCCTCAGCATTCACGCCAATTCTTTTGTCAATCGGACTGTTGGCGGAACGGCTACTTATTATTATCAAAAGACCCAGTATGATTCGATGCTGGCCCAGAATATCCAGGCCGGTGTTGTCCAAAGCGCCGGGCTCAGCAACCGCGGCTCTTTCCCAGCTAATTTTTATGTCGTCAAGCGCACGCTCATGCCGGCGGCGCTGGTGGAGATGGGCTTTTTATCCAACCCTGATGAGGAAAAACTCCTCAATGATCCGGTATTTCAGCAAAAAGTGGCTCAGGGCATCGTCCAGGGAATGGAACGGTTTTTTGCTCAGGCAGCCAGAGCGGGAGGTGATCGGTAATGGCAGCCAAAACGAAAGTGTTGCTTCTGATGGTAATCTTTATCCTGGCAGCACTGGCAGCAGGCTGCACTCCCGCCGCTCCGTCGTCTGCGACTCCAGGGCAGGAAGTTGATAAAGAGCAATCTGTTCAGTCGAGTATGGGTACCGCGGATACCATGCGCCTTACCGTCTATTATGCTACTGCCGACGCGATGTACTTGTCACCGGAAGTGAAGGTTGTTCCCAAGACGGATCACCCGGCCCAAAACGCGATGGAACTGCTGCTGCAAGACCCGAAGAGCCATGAACTTGTTAAGGTTATGCCTGATGGCACGAAGATACGGGGACTGACTATCAAGGACCATGTGGCTTTTGTTGATTTTAATGATAAGCTCGCCAAAAATAACGGCGGCGGGTCGACCACGGAAATGCTCATCGTCGGTGCGATTGTCAACACTCTAACCGAATTTCCTGATATCCACAAGGTGCAGATCCTTGTGGAGGGGAAAAAGGTGGATACGCTTTCCGGCCATATGGATCTCAGCGAGCCTCTCAGCCGGTCTGAGAAGATTGTCAAAAAGTCTCTATAATACCAAAACAGCCGCGATATAATCGCGGCTGTTTTGGTATTATAGACAAAATCCACTTTCAAGTTGCGAGGAAGGAGACCTGGATAAATACACCATGAATAAGGTTGTAGGCGATGACGCGGGAGGGGAATTCCTCCGCTACGGATAATATCCTACGCCGTTACCGACAGCGGAGCTGCCGACGGCTGAGGATAAGAATCCCGCTGCGGAAAACCCCTCCCGCGTCAATGTTTTGTTTTTGTCTGACAGCGGCTTGTCTTAGTGGCTGTTTTTTAGTTTGTCTAAGATAGCGGTCTGGACCTGGCGGAGCGCCTTTGCAGCGTTCAGTTATCGTCTTCGTTGTTGTCGCCGCCCAGCAGGCTGCCCAGTCCGCCGAGAACCGCACCGCCCATAACGCTACGACCCAGAACGCTGCCTTCTTCTTTGGAGCCGCCGTGTTGCGGCGCTGCTGCAAGCATCCGACCGGCCAGGCGGGAAAATGGCAGTGATTGCAGCCATATCTTGCCTGGTCCCTGCAGGACGGCAAAAAACAGACCTTCACCGCCGAATAAGGCGGTTTTAATATTGCCGGCTTGTTCAATATCGAACTGGACACTGGGTTCGAAAGCAACAACACAGCCTGAGTTAACATGCAGTACTTCTCCTGGCTGCAGCTGCCGTTCGACAATGGTACCGCCGGCGTGCATGAACACATGACCGTCGCCTTCCAGTTTTTGCATGATAAAGCCGTCGCCGCCGAATAAGCCTGTCAGAATTTTCTTCTGGAAATAGATTCCGATAGAGATGCCTTGGGCAGCGCAAAGGAAGCTGTCTTTCTGGCAAATTATGCTGCCCCCTATCTCGGGCAGGAGGATGGGAATAATATTGCCGGGATAAGGGGCGGCAAAGGCCACCTTGCCTTTGCCTGAACCGCGATAGGTAAACACGGTGATGAACAGACTTTCACCGGTAAGTACCCGTTTGCCGGCAACCATCAGCTTGTCAAAAAAACCGGTGCTTTTCGCTGAGCCGTCGCCAAGAACGGTGTCCATCTGGATGGCGCGGTCCTTGTACATCATGGCACCGGCTTCGGCGATGACGCCTTCCCCCGGATCTAATTCGATTTCGATAAATTGCATTTCCGAACCAAGGATCTTATAGTCAACTTCGTCGGTGTGGCTCAAGTTTTTCGACCTCCCGCAAAATAGTCCTGCTTGAAATTTCTAGCTCATCCTTCGTTTTCCTGCAAAACAGGAAAGGCTTCTGCTCGGCAGGGCCGGCAAGTTTTGCATGGGGAAAAAAACAGACTGTTCAAAAAGATCGAGATGCACGTTCTGACTACACCTGTTTTATCAACGCTTATGTTCGCTGGCGAAGTCAATACGTAAAGTGTGCGGGTCGCCGTGAGGAAGTGCGCGCAGACAATACGTTGGACGTACGGCAAGCGCGCTCCCGGAACGGCAACGATGCAGATGGGACTTTCTCGCCAGCCTGTTACTCGTTCAGATAGATTCTTGGTACCCGGGCGCTGACAGCGCAGACCAGTTCATAGTTGATGGTGCCGATGAGATCAGCCAGTTCGGTCACGGTGATTTCGGCCTCGCCTTGGCGACCGAACAGCACGGCTTCGTCGCCGATAAGGGTATCGCAGTCCGGGCCGAGGTCGACCATCAGTTGGTCCATGCAAACCCGACCGACAATCGGGCGGCGCCGGCCGCCGATCAGTACATGGGCTTTATTGGACAGCAGGCGGCTGTAACCGTCGGCGTAGCCGATTGGCAGGGTTGCGATGAAGGTTGGCTGCTGGGTGGTATAGGTGCAGCCATAGCTGATTGAGGTGCCTGCCGGGACTTGTTTGATATAGACTACCCGGCTTTTCAGCTTCATCGCCGGGCGAAGGTCCAGGCTGTAGTGCATTTCATCTGACGGAGGAAGTCCATAAAGGATGATGCCTGGTCTGACTGTATTGAAATGACCTGACGGCAGGTCGATAATGGTGGCGCTGTTGGCGGCGGACAGGTAGGTGAGGGCCGGGACCTTATCCAGCGCGGCTTGAAACAGAGTAAGCTGGCTGGCGGCGCAGCTTTTGTCGCTGGCGTCGGCTGCGGCCAGATGGGTGAAAATTCCTACCGGCTGCGCCCCAGGGGTGCCTTTGGCATACTGCAGCAGGTCAGTTAACTGATCAGGATTAACCCCGATCCTTCCCATGCCGGTATCTGTTTTGAGGACAAACTGAGCCTGCTTTCCAGTGGCGCGGGCTGCAGCGGCGAGCGCCGCGATGCCTTCGGTGCTGCCCACCGTGGCAATCAGTTCGTGGGTCGTCAGGAGACCGGCTTGTTCCGGCAGGGTGAGCCCCAGAACGAAGATCGGCACAGTAAATCCGGCGGTGCGGAGTTCGACCCCTTCTTCCGGCAGCGCCACAGCCAGGCAGTCGGCTCCCGCCTGCAGCACAGCCCGGCTGACTGGGACGGCGCCGTGGCCATAGGCGTTGGCTTTGACCACCGCGACAAGTTTGGTGTTCGGGCCGATTTTATTCCTGATCTGAACGATGTTGTGGCGGATGGCCGCCAAATCGATTTCCGCTATTGTAGGACGCATGATAATCCCTTCTTTAGTTCAGGCCGTTGAAAAACATCGCCTAGCGTCGTTGCTCCTCAGAGCGCTTGCTTGCGTACCACCTAAATACGCGGCGCGGCGCGCTCTTCCGGTGAGCCTTGCTATGCTCGTTTTTGAACAGCCTGGTTTTTTGACAAGCAGCCTTCTTTAGTCTTTGCCGGAAGCATCAGAGGCTTCTTTTTCCGCTTTATAGGCTCCCCCTGATGAACCGCTTCATACATGAGTTATACGCCAGGTGAGGATAATCCTTCGCTGATACAACTTTTTTTGCCTGCGTGGTATACTAACAATGCAGGAAATGCCAGTATTCGGCAGGAATAGAAACAAGAAAGGCATTTAACGGTGGGTGACGTATGAAGCTGAAAGAGGTTGGCGAATTCGGTCTTATTGATTTAATCAAACAAGATGCTATTGTCGATCCCGGCGATGTCGTGGTGGGCATCGGCGACGACGCCGCGGTCTATGTGCCTGGCGCCGGTAAGTATGAACTGCTGACAACTGATATGCTGGTAGAAAACGTCCACTTTGACCTGTCCAATACCTCGGCCTGGCAACTGGGTTATAAAGCCATCGCCGTTAACCTTAGTGATATTGCGGCAATGGGCGGTCGGCCGCGGCACACCGTGGTTTCCATCGGTTTGCCACCGCACCTGAGCGTGGATTTTGTCGTCGATTTATACAAAGGAATGAAGGAACTTTGCCGGGAGTTCATGGTGAATATTATCGGCGGCGATACGGTATCCAGTCCCGGCGGCCTGGTGATCAACATCGGGGTTGTGGGCGAGGTGGAACCGGCTAAGCTCCTCAAGCGCTCAGGCGCCAAACCCGGCGACCTTGTGGTGGTTACCGGAACGCTGGGAGACTCGGCCTGCGGTCTGGACCTTCTGTTTCGGCAGGGGTGGGAGAAATTCGATTTTGCCTGGCCGCTGGTCACTGCTCATCTGACGCCCCGACCCCAAGTGGCAGTCGGGCCGACACTGGCGGCTTTTGGAGCTACCAGCGCTGATGACATCAGTGACGGACTGGCCAGCGAGGCCCATGAACTGGCAAGGGCCAGCGGGGTTGGCCTGCGGCTTTACGCTGATAAGATACCGTTTTCCGGCGAGATTGTACAAGCTGCCGCCATGCTGGGCAAGAAGCCGCTGGATTATGCCCTGTTCGGCGGGGAAGACTTCCAGCTGGTGTTTACCATCGGCGCCGAAAAAATCGCCTGTCTGCCGCAGGATGGGGTGTCGTTTACTACTGTCGGTGAGGTGTTCAGCGGGCAGGGAGTCTTGCTGGTGGATGTCGCCGGCGCGAGCACTGAATTGGAGCCCAAAGGCTATAACCACTTCCGCTAGGAGGAAGCTATGCTGGTATATACAACCGAGAACCCATGCGCGACCTTTGCTCTGGGGAAAGGACTTGCCGCCCTGCTTGAGCCGGGTGATGTCATCTGCTTGAGCGGCGATCTGGGTGCCGGTAAGACGCTGTTCGCTCAAGGGATCGCCACCGGCCTCGGCGTAAGTGAAGGGGTAACCAGTCCCACCTACACGATATTACAAGTTTATGACGATGGACGTCTGCCGATTTATCATTTTGACCTGTACCGGATGGAGCAGCCGGATCAGCTTTTTGATATCGGTTTTGAGGAATATAGCCGGACGGACGGGGTGGCAATTATTGAATGGGCGGACAAATTTGCCGCTCAGATGCCTGACACGAGTCTGTGGGTTGAACTGAAGATGACCAGTGACGAAGCCGGGCGGATGATAACTATGCATCCGAAAGGGGCGCGTTATGACAAACTGTGTGAGGAGTTGAAACTCGTTGCCGATACTTGCCTTAGACACGGCCACTCTTGTATCTAGTGTTGCGTTGGCTACGCGGGAAACCCTCGTGGCTGAGCTTACCCTTCAGACCCGAAAAACTCATTCTGAACAACTTATGCCTCATATCGAACAGCTGCTGGTCCTTGCCGAAACTCCCAAAGAGGACATCGAGGCAGTCGCCGTGAGTATCGGACCAGGTTCGTTCACTGGGCTGCGGATTGGGTTGGCCACCGCCAAGGCGTTGGCGTATGCCCTGCAGATTCCCCTGATTGGGGTGCCGACGCTGGAGGCTCTTGCGTTCGGCTGTCCGGTGTCGGGAGCAGTGCTTGCTCCCACCATGGATGCCCAGAAAGGCAATATCTATTTTGCCCTTTATCGCTGGCAGACAGCCGGGCTGCAGCAAATTGCCCCGGCCCGGGTAATTGATCATCGCGCTGCTTTGGCTGAACTGGCTGTTTTCGCTGAACCGGTCATTGTTCTTGGCGAGGCCGTCGGGCTATATCGTGAGGCTATCGACGAGGTGGAAGGAGTGGCAGCGGCAAAGCCCCATGTGGTCATGCCGCGGGCCGCCAGTGTGGCGATGCTGGGCTGGCAGCTCCTGGACAATGGCGTCCGTCATGACGTCATGACCCTCGAACCTTTGTATATAAGACGTTCCGAAGCAGAGGACCTGTGGGAACGGCGCCAGAGCGTCTGCACATGAGGACCGGTATTCGCGCTATGGATTTGAATGATATTGATATGGTGGTGGCGGTGGAAGAGCAGGCGTTCTCTGTCCCCTGGTCCAGGGCGGCGTTCGAGACCGAATTGGATGAAAATGAACTGGCTCATTATCTTGTCGCCGAGGTGGACGGGGTGGTGGTTGGCTACTGCGGCATGTGGATTATTCTTGATGAGGCGCATTTGACTAATGTCGCCGTTTTATCCGAGCATCGCGGTCAAGGGATCGGCCACAGCCTGTTGACAACTTTGATGGGCTACGCCAAAGTCAAGGGCGCCACTTGCATGACGCTGGAGGTCAGGCGGTCAAACACCGCCGCGCAGCGGCTTTACCGCCGTCTGGGATTCATTCCCCGGGGCCTGCGTCGGCAATATTATACCGATACCCAAGAAGACGCCTTGATTATGTGGCGGGATAGTCTTTGAAAGGGCCGGGGAGTGCTGAACAAAAAAAATGCCACTGCCGTGGCATAAGGGGTGATTGCAATATTACGATATGCTTTTGCCGCCGGAAGTGTTACGGCAGGTGGGGCTGAATTCGCCGACGGCAGGATTGTTGCCGTTGTTTTCGCGTAGTGGCGATAAAAGGAGGTTGCTGTTTTGACCTTGGTTCTCGGCTTGGAGACAAGCTGCGATGAAACTTCTGCGGCGGTGGTGGCTGATGGACGAACGATTCTGTCCAACGTCATTTCCTCCCAGATCGATTTGCATCAGAAATTTGGCGGGGTGGTGCCGGAAATCGCGTCCCGCAAGCATATTGAAAACGTCATTCCTGTTGTTCACCAGGCACTGGCCGAGGCTGGGGCCGGGCTGAAAGACTTCGCCGCCATTGGCGTAACCTACGGGCCGGGACTTGTAGGGGCGCTGCTGGTGGGCGTTGCCGCGGCCAAAGGACTGGCTTTCGCTGCCGAGAAGAAGCTGGTGGCGGTCAATCATTTGGAGGGGCACATCTTTGCTAATTTTCTGGCTCATCAGGAGCTTGAGCCGCCTTTTGTCGCCCTTGTCGTTTCGGGGGGGCATACTTCTCTGGTTCATCTTAAGGGTTACAATGAATTTGTTCTGCTGGGAGAGACCAGGGATGATGCGGCCGGAGAGGCCTTCGACAAAATTGCCCGGGTCATGGGGTTGCCGTATCCCGGCGGTCCTTATATCGACCGGTTGGCGGCGACGGGGAATGCGTCGGCTATCCATTTCCCCCGGGCGCTCTCCGGCGATAACTATGAATTCAGTTTCAGCGGCCTTAAATCAGCAGTGTTGAATCATCTTAATACCAGCCAGCAGCGGGGCGATCAGGCGAGTAACGCCGACGTGGCCGCCAGCTTCCAGGCCGCGGTGATCGATGTGCTTGCAGCGAAAACCATTCATGCGGCTAAGCGCTGTGGTGTGGATAAAGTGGTGGTGGCCGGCGGGGTGGCCGCCAATTCCCGTCTGCGGGCCCAACTCGCGGAGACTTGCGCCTCGCACGGCCTGGCGCTGTTTTATCCGCCATCGCTGCTGTGCACCGACAACGCCGCTATGATTGCCTGCCGGGCTTATTACCAGTACTCAATCGGCGGTTTCGCGAGTCTCCGGCTTAACGCGGTTCCGTCTCTGAAACTGGGAAAAAAGAAACTTTAATGTGAATAAGCAACTTGCAGACAATTGTGGATAGTGTTAGTTAAACCCGATAAAGTGAGTAAAATCGCCTGCTTTTGTGTGGATAACCTTGTGGATTGTGTGGATAACCCGGGGATAGCCGGAATGTTATGTCGCTATCAGGACTAGTTATAATGGACAGGAGGCGCATATGTCGGGTATCGTCAATTACTTGTTATACTATTCGGCAGCTACAGCGAATATAATGCCGATAACCTCAGTCTGCAACGTTTCTTGCATTTTCTGCAGCCATAGACATAATCCGCCTGGAGTCGACACCTATCATTTGCCCCCGCTGTCTGTGGATACAATCCGGGATTTGATCGGCTTTCTTGATGCCGGTAAAAAAATCGTTATCGGGGAGTCGATTACCAAGATCAACGAGGGCGAACCGTTCACCCACCCCGATTTTTTCGCGATATTGGAGCTCTTGCGCGGCGCTTTTCCCAGCACCCTTATCCAGATCACTACCAACGGGACGCTGCTTACTGAGCAGGTGGTCCGCCGGCTAACTGCGCTTGCACCCCTGGAGCTGAATCTGTCGCTGAATAGCGCCAACCCGGGCAGCCGCCGCGCGCTGATGAACGATAAAGCGGCAAAGCTGGCGGTGGAAAGCCCTGCGCTCTTGGCGTCCTGCAAAATAGCCTTTCATGGGAGCATTGTCGGGCTGCCGCACCTGGTAGGCTGGCCGGACATTCGGGAAACTTGCCGCCAGCTTGATCGCTGCGGGGCTCAAACCATTCGACTGTTTTTGCCCGGGTTTCCCGCGTTTTCGCCCCTCGCCGGCTGCTATCCGGAAACATCGCTGGCTGAGTTCGCCGCCGAGGTAAAAAAACTCGCTGCTGAGATCACCGTCCCCTTGACGCTGGAACCGCAGGTGCCGGACGATGTTCAGGCAACCGTAGAAGGGGTGATCGCCTCATCGCCAGCCGCGCTTGCCGGATTGCGGCGGGGTGATATCATTGTCGCTGTTGACGGAAATGCCGTCCGTTCGCGGGTCGATGCTTTTGGGCAGTTGGCCAGGCGGCTTAAGGCCGATGTCATTGTCGACAGAGCCGGCGTAACCCGGCGGCTGGAGCTGGTCAGAACAGCGTTTCAGCGGCCGGGAGTGGTCATGTGTTATGATATTGACTTTTCTTTGGTGGACAGGGTGAAGGGTATGGCGTCAGAGCGGAAAGCTACGGCAACAGCCGTGCTTACCTCGGAGTTTGCTTATCCGCTGTGGCACAGGGTATTTGTCGACCAATCGGGGATGGACGTTTTTCCGGTCGCCAGCCGCTTTTTCGGGGGAACAATCAAAGCAGCCGGGCTGCTGACTGTGAGTGATTATCAAAAAGCCATTGATGCCATTCAGGTGGACAGCAGGTACGATTTGATTATCGTGCCTCAGATTTCTTTTGATCCGAAAGGGTTGGACTTGTCAGGAAAATCTTATCTGGACCTTTGGGCGGCTGGAGCAGAAATTGCTGTTTTATAAATTAGGACCTCGTCACAAGGAATTTTTCCGCGCGGGGTTGAATACTATCAAACTTAAACAGGCTGCTGGAGGTCTCCATGGGGATAGTTGCGGACATATGCCGTAAAATTACGGCACTCAACCCCGCCCAGATCGAAACTGTGGATTTTAGTGCCAATATACTGCAGATGGTGGCAGATCTGGCTCACGCCCAGGTCACCATTTACGCTCCAGCCCGGGAAGACAATTTTTTGGTGATTGTCGCCCAGGCCAAACCCAATACCAGCCTCATTCAATATAAACCGCATCTTTTGGGGACGACTGTCGACAACGCCGAAGAGCCGCTGGTATGGCGAACCATAAATTCCGGCGAACACATCACCGGCCAACGGGAATGGGCAGTGGGGATGGAAGCGCTGGCGATGCAGACCTTCCCTTTATATGACGACGCAGGCAACATCATCGCCGTTGTCAGCTTTGAATTCAGTATTGAAGACGCCACAGCCGGTGACCATTCCATCGTCATCGAAACAGCCTATATGCTGCTCACTTCACCTCGGAGCGGATCGGCTGAAGCCATTTACCGGCCGCTCATCACCCGCGACGGCATCATTATCGTCGACGAGCGAGGCCAGATTGTGTTTGCGAACGCAGCCGCCAGCAGTATCTATAAAATCTTTGGCCTGGGGAGGATCGTCGGGCGCCGGATTCATGAGCGCCAGGTGAATATTCGGCTGGCCCAAAAGGCGGCCAATACCCGTCAACCCCAGGAGGCCGAGCTGGAAGTGGGTAATATCGTGCTGGCTCAACGCGCCATACCTATTATCAGGGGTAATCAGACTCTTCGCACCATCGTTATTGTCGCCGATATCACCGAAATCAAGAAAAAAGAGAAAGAGTTGCTGGTCAAATCGGCAGTCATTCAGGAAATTCATCACCGGGTCAAAAACAACCTCCAAACTATCGCCAGCCTGCTGAGGCTTCAGGCCCGCCGCACCAAGTCCGACGAAGTCAAGGCGGCTCTGCGCGAAAGCGTCAACAGAATACTCAGCATCTCGGTGGTCCACGAATTCTTGTCCCAGCAGGACGCCGAGTTTATCGACGTGGCGGAAGTGGCCAAGAATATTTTGGATCTGGTGATTCAAAATATGCTTGAACCAGACTTTAATATCCAAACCGTTTTCAACGGCCAGAAGATGATTCTGCCGTCCGACGCGGCGATAAGCCTGGCGCTGGCAATCAATGAACTCATCCAAAATTCCATAGAACACGGCTTTGTCGGCAGGCGGGACGGGGTTATCGGTGTCGATATGACCACCCTTAAAGACACCTGCCAGATCGAAATCTGGGATGACGGCGTCGGGTTGCCGCCGGATTTCAGCCAAGCGGGATCAAATAGTTTAGGGCTGCAGATCATCAGGACGCTGATCGAAAATGACCTGGGGGGAGAGTTCCGGCTGTATTCCGAAGGCGGCACTCGGGCCCGTATTACCATTCCCCGCAGTAAGGAGGAAGGATAACTATGCAATCACTACGAATCGTCATTGCTGACAACGAATCAATCATCCGAATGGACCTAAAAGAGCTGTTGGAAGAGGCCGGGCACACCGTAGTGGGAGAAGCCGCTGACGGGGTAAAGGCCATTGAACTGTCCAGGCGGCATAAACCCGACCTGGTGATCATGGATATTAAGATGCCGGAAATGGATGGCATCACCGCTGCGAAGATTATTTCAAATGAGAAATTGGCGCCGGTATTGCTCTTGACGGCGTTCAGCCAGAAGGAGATTGTCGAAAAAGCCAAGGATTCCGGTGTGCTGGCCTATCTGGTCAAACCGGTTAAAGAGGCCAATCTCTTTCCTGCTATCGAAATCGCCTTATCGCGGTTTCAGGAGTTTGCTGAGCTGGAGCGCGAACTGGACGAGGTGAAGAATTCGTTGGAAACCCGGAAGATTCTCGACCGGGCCAAAGGCATTCTCATGGATACCCATAACCTGAGTGAAAATGAAGCTTATCGACGGATTCAGCAATACAGCATGGCCAAACGCAAATCTATCCGCGACGTGGCTGAAGCTATTGTCGAGGCGGCTGTCAAGAAAAGATAGAGGGGCTCAAAGGAGATGCCGTTATGGCAAAACGCCGCTACCAACGCTATCCAGTCAGCGGAAAAAATTCACTGCGCTTTTGGCCAGATGCCGTCAGTCCGCTGCGCGTCATCTGGAACTTTTTCGTTTTATCCCTTTGCCGGATTGCCCCGTCGTTTGTGGTGAAAAATCTTTTATACCGCATCCTTGGCGTAAAAGTCGGCAAAGACGCTTCGGTTGGTCTGATGGTTATGCTAGATATTTTTTTCCCGGAGGAGATCGAGATCGGCGAGAATGTGATCATCGGTTATAACACCGTCCTGCTTGGCCATGAATTTCTTCGGGATGAATGGCGTAAAGGCAAGATCATTATCGAAAAAGATGTAGTGATCGGCGCCAACTGCACCGTGTTGCCGGGAGTGGTCATCGGGGAAGGCGCGGTGGTATCGGCGATGTCGCTGGTGAACCGTGATATTCCGGCCCACTCTTTTTATGGCGGGGTGCCGGTCCGGGATCTTGGGACGAGGGAAGTATGAATATTTTTTCAGCTCGCTGGTTTTTATTTTGCTTGGTTGTCGTCAACGCCGTAGGCACTATCTGGGGCGTGGCCTGGTACTGGGAGCAACTCAGGGAAACACCTTGGTACTTCCTGCCTGTCGTTCCCGACTCGCCACTGCATGCTCTTTTGTTTGGTATTTTTATTTATTGGCTGTTTAAGGGTGAAGGGTGCTTGCAGCCCTGGCGCCAGTTTATCGCCTGGGCCGGTGTGCTGGGGGGCATCAAATACGGGCTTTGGACAACGGTGGTTATCAGCCAGTACCTGCTCATGCCGGGAACCCATCCCGGGCCGGAAGACTGGATGCTTTACGCCAGCCATGGCGGTATGGCGCTACAGGGGTTGGTCTATATGGGCAGGCTGCCGAAAGCTGCCATGCCGGCCGCTGCGGTGATCTTCTGGTTCGCCCTGAACGACTTCTGTGACTATATCTTTATGACTCATCCCCGGTTGCCGCTGCCGGATCAGGTGGCGGTGGCGGGCTGGACGGGCATCCTACTGACTGTCTTGGTGGCTTTGTTGGCTGCCGGACTTGTGCGGCGCTCGAAAGAAACGGCGGGATAATAGTATCGCTCAGAGTGAAGACAAAATACGGAAGTGGGAGGGGAATTCCTCCGCTACGGATGATATCCTACGCCGTTACCGGCAGACGGGCTGCCGACGGTGAGGGGATATTAGAAAAACTAGACTCGGGGGTTTTTCCCGAGTCTTAGTTTTTCTTATCCATGGTCTTAGGGCGAATCCCGCTGCGGAAAACCCCTCCCACTTCCTGCCTTATGCTTGCAAGTGAGTTTTGTCTACAGCCTGGGCGGGATAACAATCCTGCTGATTTTTTTTGAGTCTGCTGGCTGAGTTCTGACGATTATGCATAAGACTGCATTAAACCGTAAAGAATACCATAAATACGGAAGAAAATATGACAACTGTGAAAAAAAATATAAAAAAAACTGAATTTTACCAGGAAAACCCTTGATTTTTGAGCCCGAATTATATATCATAATTTATGGAATTAGCACTCGTCTCTAGTGAGTGCTAACAATAAACTAACTACATAGGCCAAGATAAAAGGAGGTTTTTGTACATGATTAAGCCGTTAGGCGACAGGGTAGTTATCAAAGCCCTGGAGAGAGAAGAAAAAACCAAGAGTGGTATTGTCCTTCCGGACACTGCCAAGGAAAAGCCCCAAGAGGGCAAAATCATTGCCGTGGGCACCGGCAAACTGCTGGAAAACGGTACTCGGGTGGCGCTGGATGTTAAAGAAGGCGACAAGGTTATCTTTTCGAAATATGCAGGCACTGAAATCAAAATCGACGGTCTGGACTATCTCATCCTCAGCGAGCGGGATGTCCTGGCAATTATAGAATAAAGAGGGGGAGCAATAAATGGCGAAGCAAATTATATTTGATGAAGAAGCCCGTCGCGCGCTGGAAAGAGGCGTCAACGCACTGGCTAACGCAGTTAAAGTAACTCTTGGGCCTAAAGGCCGCAACGTCGTACTTGATAAGAAATTCGGCGCACCGACCATTACCAACGACGGTGTGACCATCGCCCGGGATATTGACCTGGAAGATCCGTTTGAAAACATGGGTGCGCAACTGGTTAAAGAAGTTGCCACCAAAACCAATGATGTTGCCGGTGACGGCACCACCACCGCTACTTTGCTGGCTCAGGCCATGATCCGCGAAGGTATGCGCAATGTAGCCGCCGGCGCCAATCCGATGATCCTCAAAAAGGGCATCGAAAAAGCGGTTGCCGCTATTGTTGAAGAAATCAAGAAGAGCGCCAGGAAAGTCGAGACCAAGGACGCCATTGCTCAGGTTGCTTCGATTTCGGCGGCTGACGAGGAAATCGGCAAGCTGATCGCCGAGGCCATGGATAAAGTCGGCAAAGACGGCGTTATCACTGTGGAAGAATCCAAAACCATGGGCACCGAGTTGGAAGTGGTCGAAGGCATGCAGTTCGATCGCGGCTATATCTCGCCGTACATGATTACCGATACCGAGAAAATGGAAGCAGTCCTGAATGATCCATACATCCTCATCACCGACCGCAAGATCGGCGCTATCGCCGACCTGCTGCCGGTACTGGAAAAGGTCGTCCAACAGGGCAAAGAGTTGCTGATTGTCGCCGAAGACGTGGAAGGCGAAGCACTTGCTACCCTGGTTGTGAATAAACTGCGCGGCACGTTCCGGGCTGTGGCTGTCAAAGCCCCCGGCTTCGGCGATCGCCGTAAGGCTATGCTGGAAGATATCGCCGCTCTTACCGGCGGCAGCGTGATTACCGAAGAACTCGGCCGCAAGCTGGACAGCGTGGAAATCGCTGATCTGGGTCGCGCCCGTCAGGTACGGATATCGAAAGAAGAAACCACCCTTGTTGAAGGCGCCGGCGCTCCTGATGTTATCAAAGCCCGCGTCAGTCAGATCAAAGCCCAGATCGAAGATTCCACTTCCGATTTCGACAAGGAAAAACTGCAGGAGCGACTGGCCAAACTGGCTGGCGGCGTAGCCGTTATCAAAGTCGGTGCTGCTACCGAAGTTGAACTGAAAGAAAAGAAACACCGTATCGAAGACGCTCTGAACGCTACCCGGGCCGCGGTGGAAGAAGGCATTGTTCCCGGCGGCGGCACCACCTTTATCGACGCTCTGCCGGCTCTGGACAAAATTGTTGCCGTCGGCGACGAGAAAACCGGTGTGGCCATCGTTCGCCGCGCCATCGAAGAGCCAGTGCGCCAGATCGCAAACAACGCCGGTCATGAAGGCTCGGTTGTCGTTGAGAATGTCAAAAAAGGCGGCAAGGGTATTGGTTTCAACTGCCTGACCGAAACATATGTAGACATGATCGCCGCAGGGATCGTTGATCCGGCGAAAGTAACCCGTTCGGCACTTCAGAACGCGGCCAGCATCGCAGCCATGGTTCTCACCACCGAGACTCTTATTGCCGACAAGCCGGAAAAAGACGCCGGCGGCATGCCTGGCGGCATGGGCGGTATGGGCGGCATGGGTGGCATGGGCGGCATGGGCGGCATGATGTAACAAGAGCCGCAAACCCTTGACTTTCAAGGGCTCACGACTCGACAAGCTGCCAGTGACCACATTTTGACCACATAAATAGTTTAAGAGAGGCCTTTCATCAGTTCACTGAACTTTTGGGAGGCCTTTTTCTTCATTTCTTTGGTAACGTGTAGGTATACCCTGCGTGTCGTTTCGTCATCTGAATGACCTAGGCGCTCCATGATTTCCTCCAGGCCGACGCCGGCCTCGGCCAGCAGTGATGTATGCGTATGCCTAAGTGAGTGAGGAGTGAGGGCCTGATTTAAGTTTGCCAGTTTCAAAAGACGCGCCATACGATCCTCGATACTTTTAATATAATTCGGGTAACCGGGATAAGTGGAATTAACAAAAACGAAATTCTCGTCGTGGTATGTATCCCGGAAACGCATCTTAAAAATGCTTTGTTCCATTTGGTGTCTTTCCAATTCCTCAATAACGATTGGATCGACTTCAAGAACGCGTTTTGATGATTTTGTCTTAGGGGTGTGAAGAGCATAATCTGTAACGCGGTTGTTTGGATTATAGTAAGTTTTGGTGATGCTGATTGTGTTTGCCTTCAGATCAACGTCAGACCATTTCAGAGCGCATAATTCTCCCGCCCTCATTCCACTATAGGATAGCACTAAAAACATCGCGTAGTCGTGACCCAGACCCATGGCTTTGGCTGAATGTAAGAAGGTCGCCAATTGCTCTTTTTCCATGTACCTCGGCAGATCTTCTTTTTCTAGATCTTCTATCGTAGGCTGCACGCGCGGTGGTCGGGCGAACTCGGTCGGATCTGTCTTGATAAGGTCAAACTCCCGGGCCTTTTTAAACAGCATTTTTGCCGTGCCGTGTACGCCTGCAATGGTATTGCTGGCGTACTCATCTGCTTTCAAATTCAGGAGAACTTTCTGGTAAGCTTTCTTGGTGATCTCTCGCAGTTGCAGCTTGTCGAAGTATTTTAATAATAGGCTTAGTTCATGTTTTCTGACCCGGATGGAGCTAGCCTTGGCATCTTGGCTGTATATCTGAATCCATTCTTCAGCGAAGTTATTAAATAGAGTATCCTGATCGTGAATATACGCACCATCAGCAACTTCTTTCTCGATCTCGCTCGCAGCTAGTTGGGCCATTTTCTTTGTGGCGAAACCTCCAACCGCTTTCTGATTGCGGCTGCCATCAGGTTTCTTCCCGGTATCAACGGTAAAAGACCATTTAGAACCACGCTTGCGGAAATATGCCATAATGTATCTCCTTCATATCCTGCCGAATTTCGGTTATGCCGATTTGCTCATTGGGTTTTGAAATTTAAGGGTAGCCATCCAGTCGATAAAGTCATGCTTGTAAACTCTCTTGGAAGACCCAATGGAGAAGTTCGGGATACCGCCGGCAAAGGGATGTAGCTGGAACATTTCATAAACGCGGCGTCGGGAAATTTGTAAGTAGTCGGCAATATTCTGGGCTGTCAAGATTTCCGGCATAGAATCAAGGTTGTTGATCATAACTAAATCCTCCATTAAATACTTATTTTGCCGAGTGAAAGTAATATGTCACGCCAGTGGTCAGGAACGGGGCAAGCTTTTAAATTCTAGGAGGCTGAGAACTGTCGAAACAGTATTAGAAGTATGAATCTAAATAATTTTTTGGATCATGGATTTGCGCAGTTGAGGAATCGGGGGGATCTTTGGCCTGTATACTAACACCGGGGTACCGCGCCGCGATCAAATTTCCACTAATGATATAATCTGAGGGGTCATAAGTTTGGTGGGTAAGTTGTTTGGACCCGTAACCTTCTCTCCAGTAGTCAATGAAGTCGTTAAATGAAAGATTGACCGACTGCTTGACGCCCCCTCCAACGATTTCGGCATAGAAGAGTGCAAGCTGTTTTTTTGCTTCCTTGTTGTCTTTGACGGTAACTGTACGATAAAAGCGAGTCTGCTTGCCGGTACGATCATAGCCATGGGAAACAACAAGCTGATATTTATTTGCGCCACGAGGGCGAATAGTTCCTATCATAGTTGATCCTCCCTATTCAAATTATTTCGATTCGATTCAGACTTGAGGGTCACTAGGCTTTAGACCAAAAAGGCCGAGCCAACTCCCCTGTCTTCCATTGATCGAGGGCACTTCTATCAAATAAATATCGCTTGCCATTGCGAAAGCAAGGAAGGGCACCAGTCTTGGCCATTTGAAGGACGGTCCAGTAACTGATTTTGCCATTGAAGAAGTCGCGGGAAACTTCCGCCGCATTGAGAATGTTGTTCATGAATATTCCTCCCATAAATAAATTTGGCTGAAGGAAAAGGCGGTTGCCTCTTTGTCCCTTCAGCCAGGTATTACTTCGAAATAGATTGATCTACACAACCAAGAACCAAACAAAAACAAGATAAATCAAAACCTACCTTTCACGATAGTCTAGCCGTTCGACCTGAGAGTATCGATTTGGATCCATAACATTTCCTCCCGATGATGCCTTAATATAAGAGAAACCGGCAACATCAGGATAAAAGCTTTACCTGCTGCTGCCAGTTTATTTCTTAGGCAATGGATCGGATTGTGTTGATAACCTGTTCAACTTCAGCCAATATGCTCATGGCAGTTTGATTACATAGATTGCTGAGACTGTCTGCGAGCATTAATCTTGAAGTATTTGTAGGCACCTGACTACTATGTGGGAGAATCGTGACGATAACTTTGTTCGAGCCGAAGACGACCTCGCATGACCGCTTTTCGACTCTGCCAAAATTGCTCAAAGCTCATCCATCCCAACTGGACAGACAATCTCTCTGGAGTGCGTGGAACAGGACGTAGTAAAACCGGAGCTAAATGTTACACTGGCGGGGTAGGCATACGACCCGCCTATAATACGTAACCTTCGGCCACAAATGAGCGTTCTTAATAGCTCTATAACCTTCGTGTTTTTTAATGGCATATACTAACTTTACTCACCTTGGCGCAGTGTTATACGCGCTAATCACGGAAGGGATTAGGGGGTCATAGCCTCCGGCAAGGCTTCTTGTGATAGAGACAGTTTATAACATTCGCCGTCCTTTATTAACAGCCGGTATTCCATCAACAAATTAAAAGCATCAAATACTGTCTTGTTTGACAGCAACGAAAAGTCTGCAACATTTTCAGGTTCGAGAGGGATAAAAGATCCTTTTCCACCTTCTAACCCAATAACATTTATAATCGATACGAGCTGTTGCAGTAGATCATAATTATAAGTAGTTTCGAAAACCACCGTTTTGATATAATCTAGTTCCGCTTGAGTTAGATTATTAAATTCGTTTGCCGCCTGTCCCAGCTTAATCTTCTCTTCGGCGGATACAAAACGGTATAAGGCCGGCCCATTACCCACTGGCCTTTTGCTCAATATATTCGGGTGCCTTCTCAATTCGGGCGCTACTCTATAAGAAGCATACTGTGAAGCGCCAGATATACGCAAAATATCCGTACGCTTTAAAACTACCCATTTATCCTCTGACCGGGCGGTGCGTTCTTTCACAAAACTGACTAAACAGGCGACTTCTTCTTCAAATTTTTTCATCACAATTCTTACCTCCAAAGTTTCCGACTAATGAATATTGAATTTGAGACCTATTGCAATAGATTTCCAACCAGCAAATCAAAACGGTCGGGGCTTAGTGCCAACTGGCTATAATCTTGATGATAATATTCCTAAAATTGCATCAGAGCACCCCACTATAATCATTTAGCAAGCTGAGACAAGGTTTTGAACAAAATGCTTAAAATAATCGCGTACAGGACAATATGAGAAGGCATAGCCCTGAGAGCACAAATAAGGCTCGTAGTGAGCCTTTGGATAAAGTATCGGGTAGGGTATCGGAAGTTCATTCGGCCTTCAGTACAGAAGCTTTTCAACGCGAATAAACGTTGTTTGCCATCTTGGTCTAACATCCTTTCTTATTACAGACTCTGCGGCTATCCTCGAGCAAGTTTAGAATTCTAAAAATGACATCTTACTAAGATTTAGAATGAACACCCAATGTCCCTTAAAACGAGTCGGAAAGCACCCTCTACTCTTCTATAGGAACTTAAGGGCAAAAACTGGGCAACAAGCTATTTCAGAGTCAAAGACTATGTTTTCAGATGCTGTGCGAGGAGTGGCGCTCGAATGCCAGGCAGCGAAATTTGCGAAATCAGGTTCATTTGGAATGCCATCATCCTGCCATCTGAGATCCAATCTTGCTATTGGTGGGGTGCGCGGGGAAGAGGGAAAAGATATTGAATCGGGGAAACAGGGCGCACTTGTCTTGGGGGGGATCGAAGACCGGCATCATTTAAGGAAGCTGGCTGGGTAGAGCGCGTAGACGCCCCGTAGGGGATAAAGTAGGTTAATGTCACTCTTCCAATAAAAATAACCAGTAATCCTTTGAGCTTACTGGTTACCTATATGCAGAGTTGAAAGCGGACAGGCTCAGTTACAGTGCTAGTAATCTTAAAATGAGTACCCCGGGGCTAAAATGTTCAAAGGTAAAATTAATTGAATAGCACCTGGTAGGTCGGAAAATTTTGTATTTTTCAGTTTTACTATTGGCTTCATAGGAGAACAGGACATATTTGGACAGATCCTCATCCAGTAGCGGATGTACACAAGAGGCAGAAGAGTTATTCTATATGGCTAAGATAACAAATTCTAGGTCTAATAGATATTAATATGGACTTGTTAGGAAAGCAATCATTGTATAAATTTTGAAGACATGAGGCTGCCGCTGAGGAAATACGGTTACGTAGGAGCACTTCGTAGCCACCGCCGCCTACCAATAGCGACGACGACGGCGCTCAAGCGACGGCGTAGGAGATAAGGCGGTGGCTACGACACTAAGAATAAAGAATAGGTGAAGCCAGCAAAATGAAGGGCTAGGGGACTGTCAAAGTAGTAATATTATTATTGGCAGGTAATAATATTACTACTTTTTGAAAAATAAAGGGGGAGATCTTCTTGTTTTGAAGGATCTTACTTTTTATTGCAATTGATGGAATTTGTTTAAATGGCGTTAGCATATGCGCTGGCATGGTCATGAAAGTTGCAGTTATTAAATATCATATTGATTATGTGTTGTCGTCCAAGCCCATTAAAAGAAAAACTAGGATTAATGTAAAATACCTCTTTACCATTTTCTTTTCGTGGAATTATCAATCCTTTTGAAATGAAAGTTTCCATACTTCTGTTGAAGTTGATTTTTTCATCGCCAATTGCCCTAGCCATTTCTGCTCTGTTAAAAGGTCGGGTTGTAACCCGATCTGCTATGATTCCGGTGTCTTGCTGGGCATAGACACACAGCAGCGCAAATTTCCCGATGTCTGCAAAGCCGAGTTCTTTGTCTCGTCTCATTTCCGTAATACTTTGCCAACCAGAATGAAATTGCTTAGTAAATGGTGCGTTATCCTTCAATAATTCTTTTTGTCTTTCCTCCTCTGCTTTTTGGCAACGTTGAACTCTGCGTTTTGTTGCCGCCGTTTCTTTGCTAGCAAGATAATTCTGGATTTGAGCAACTTCCTGTTGAAGACCCTCAATTTTGCCGTTTGATTCACTGTAGATATTATCCAATGTCATTCCTCCTGTTTTCTGGTCTGCTTCCGTTATTACTGGACCAGCAGGAATCAACATTACAATCATTATTGTAGAAGGGAAATATATACTTGTCAATAGAAAAATGTATTGACAAAAATCAAAGATTATAATAATCTTACATTGTCGACACAAGGAGATGATATAGAGTGTCCAAAGGCGGCGTGAGGAAGGGTTCAGGTCGCAAACTTGGATCTGGAATTCCTGGGCTAAAAATGCGATCAATTAGATTAACTGACGAAGAATACGACTTATTAAGGCAATATCTAAAAAAAATAAGAAAGGCGAAGAAAGATGCAATGGCAGACTTTTATAACAGGCTAAAGGAACAACAGGAGTGTCAGAAACGGTTTCAGCGGGAGCAACAGATGAACTTGGAGGGGAAAAAAGATAGTAATTAAAATTAGTATGATTATCATTAAAAATAGCCGCCGGCCTATCGATGAAAACATAGTAATCGAATTGGCCGACAGCATAAGAGAGACCGGACTACTCAACCCGATAATTATCAATAAAGACAACGTTTTAATAGCCGGTGCCCATAGACTTGAAGCCTGCAGGAAGTTAGGATGGGAGGAGGTCGATTGTAATGTAGTCGACTTGGACGGGCTAAAGGCCGAATTGGCCGAGATAGATGAAAATTTAGTTCGGAATGAACTGCATTATCTCGAACGAGGAAAATATCTGAATCGTAGAAAGCGGATCTACGAACTATTACATCCTGAGGCAAAGGCTAAAGTAGCAGGAGCCATTGCTAGCAATGCTGCCCAAGGGAAACATCACGCAAGCGAAATTATTTCGTTTGCGTCAGATACCGCTTCCAAAACAGGAGTATCGGATAGAACCATCCAGCAAGAGATGCAGATAGCCGACAACCTCGTAGCAGAGGCCCAAGAAGTAACCATAAAGAAGAGTTTGACTAAAAACCAAGCATTGAAACTGGCTCGGGAGAAGCCGGAAGAACAGAAAGAGATCGTAGAACTAATAGCCGAGATGCCGCCTAAAGAGGCTAAAGCGGAACTAGTAAAATTTTTTAATCAGCGGAAGTCCTGTACTGAATCAGGATCAGATCTGATGAAAGAAATCAAAAAAATTGAGGCTGTGCTTTTAGAGAAATACGAAGAATACAAATCGCTTTTGGCGGAACTCGGTAATGAGATTGAGGATTATCAACCGATTGTGTTGATCTATCGCCAGGAGACTAGTAAGCAAGATTTAATGGAAAAACAGCAGCCAGATATTGAGGAATCTAATGAGCAACGGGCTGAACGGGCTCAGCCTGCAATAGAAGTCAATAAAGATGACGAAGTAATATCATTTACATCGACAGTCCAAGAGCCCGCGAAAGAGCAAGAGGTTCCGCGGAAGAAAAAATCATTTATCCCATTTATTAATAGGAAGATAGACTTAGAACGAGAAGAGCCGAAGAAGAAGTTGCTATTAAAGTTGCGGTCTAAGTTGTCAGAAGAGACAATATTTGAAGGTGCCATAGCGTAGAACGTAAAAACAGGTTGCTTTTATCCAAGTAAACTGTAAGTCACCCGAGCGGTCAAATGTATAATGCGTGAGGAACAGCATAGGCAACACGGTACTGATAGTGATTTACTAGGGGGGGGTTGGCAGGATTAAAATAAAGCCCGGCCTCATGGTCAGCTTGCAATTTTATAAGCATAAACCTGTGACTCCCTAAACACTATTATGTATTAAAATTGAGTTGTAATATTGGGAAAACCGTACAACCATTTTTGGGCGTTTCAATTATACGATACAAGCCTCGACAGCACTGGTTTCAAGGCGTCACGCCGGAATTGAACCATATTGACTACGTGTAATAAATGTGATTGTAGAAAGTTTAAAATTGTACAACCCTTATGTTTAACACGTGATCTTTAAAGTTAATATGAATAGATAAGGAGAATGAATATGTATGTATTTGTGAGAGAAAAGCGGCAAAAACGTACTCCTAAGCCCAAATATTATCAAGACTACATTATCGAAGATAATGAGTTTAAGCCGGAGGGAAAGGGTAAAATGCTCTTAAGGCAACCTATGTGGGCGTGGGATTTAATCCTTTGCCGCCAGTCAGGGGGAACGAAGAAGCAATCCCATCTGCTGACAATTACCTACTGGGATCTAATAGATGAGGGGTTAGACACTATATACTGTAGAGCAAAAACGGCACTCGATAATAATGTGGTCCCGGACCAAATCTATTCGGAAATTTACCAAAAAATCAAGGGCATGAGAAATAAGTGCAATGACCACTACAGCATAAACTATAAGGATGAAAAAGCTGCAAGGGAAAAGCTCTGGAGCCTCGGACAAAAAGGCAAGGATCGCCGCACCGATTATATCGAAGGGAAGTACAAGTCACAACCGCAACAGCGCACAATAATCCCCGGGATTTACAGTCAATCTGAGATCGAAACCATCAAAGAGCTACTAAAGGCGGGATTAAATCACCTTGCAAAGAAATACCACCCGGATACAGGGCATGGCGATCTAGCGAAAATGACGTTAGTCAACACAACTTGCGATAGACTGAAACAGGAGTTCCGAATTTAACCTCTCCCCGGGCGGCGGGGTTTTTCTTTTTACCATTTCTAAAACGTAATCGATTGACACCATAATGTCTACTGTTTTTATTAAAATGTATGCAACATAGCCGGAGGTGATATTGGTGAAAATGATTTCCCATAAAGCGACCATCGGTCAACACTCAGTGTCCACTAAAACGCGTCGGAAAGCACCCTCTACTCTTCTATAGGAACTTAAGGGCAAAAACCGGGCAACAAGCTATTTTAGAGTCAAAGGCTATGCCTTCAGATGCTTTAGCGATAGTGGCGCTCGAATGCCAGACAGCGGAATATACGAAATCAGGTCATTTAAAAATACCATCCTTCCATTTGAGATTTTGTTGTTAGTGGGTGAGGAGAGGAAGCGGGAAAAGATATTGGATTGGGGAAAACAGGGCGGAATTGTCTTGGGGGGATCGAAGACCGGCATCATTTAAGGAAGCTGGTCAAGAAGAAAGAAAAGATTGGTGCCCCGTAGGGGATAAAGGAGGTCCATTTGAGTGTATCCTATCCACAATGTCACTCTTCCAATAAAAGGAACCAGTAATCCTTTGAGCTTACTGGTTCCTTTATGCAGAGTTGAAAGTGGACAGGCCAGTTACGTTACTAGTAATCTTGAAATGAATACCCCGGGGCTAATATTCCTAAAGGCAAAATCAATTATATAGCACCTGGTGGGTCGGAAAAATTTATATATTTGCGATTACATATAGAGCTTTAAGAGAGAAGTCCGGTAGACACTAATTGCTACAGGAAGGCTACGAAAATTACTTTAATGGAGTACAGGCCCTAGAATTTGAAAACTAAATGGACGGGCCTGTGCATATACGGTAAAAACTACATAATAGAGAAAAGAGGAGTACACCAATTCCAAGATATTCTCAATCCCCTTGACTTAGGCTATAATAGACTAGATATAATGATCTGATATGACTTAAGCAACCACCAGAGCAGTATACAGTGAAGCAGTAGTCTTCAGTTGGAGAACGCACTTAAAGTAGCCAGAATACTGCAGTACTGCCTGAGAGAAGATTGTTGAAATACAACCTACATGGTTGCCTACCTAGTAGCGGATAACTAGTACCACAGTCAGGAGAATAGCTGATGAATGTACATACTGTCGAAATCAGTACACTACTTGGTCCTGATCAGATTCGGCGTCTATGCCGGTCACAGCAGCATTGGTTCCGGTTTCCAGGGAGAGATGGGCTGAACAGATATTGGCCTGATATCACTGAGTTTGTGAATGCTTCTTCGGATGCGCCACAACAGTCTTGTCGCCTTCATAGTGAAATGTATCCTGTTGATGGAGTTAGGGAAGCTACATTAATCCCTAATCCAAGCATCAGAGGATACTTCTATTTTGTTATTGTCGTTAATCTGGAATGTCTTTACCGGCAAGAGATGACGATACTATCATTTCCGTGCACGGTAGAGCGGATTCAGCATTGCTCTAATGTATTTAGAGCACTAATGGCGGATAACTTTCATGGAGTGGGTTTTGGAGAGTTTTTGGAATGGTCAGTAAGCCGGATAGATTACACCGTTGATGTAGTATATCCTGACCATACTCCTCTTTACATTGTTTTAGCGCGCCGGGGCAGAATTCCCCGGGATATGGAGCCACGAGAAAAATATTCCGGTAGCTGCTACCTTGAGCTATCCAGCGGCGATGTAGTAGTTCATTTCTACGATAAGGAGAATCAACTGAGAGAACGAGGCTTTCATGATGGCGACCGGCTGATGGAAGAGGCTCACGGACTCTTGCGACTCGAAGTCCGTTGTCAAGGGCAGAAGCTGGACCATATACGCGATATGATTCGAGAGCGGAATCTGCCTCATTACGGTATGGAACTTCGAACGTTCTTAAATGCTGAAATTTCCAATGCTGTTGTACAGGAATATTATGCTGGAACAATTGGTTATCTGGACTATTACGATCTCGACTCAGCCGATCGGCATCTTCAAGAACAACGGGGAAAGCGAGATATGAAGGCCAGACTATTGTTATTCCTTCGTCAGGTGGATCAGGCCGGGTCGGTCACGGCAGCTATTGATGCCTATCACCAAAGAATAATGCCGGATGGGTCGCCAGCCTTGATCACAGGGCCGGAGAGTTCTCTGCACAATTTGCTTAACGTATATCCCCTTCGCTTTGGGGTAAATCCTGTAGTTATACCGGATTCATATGAAGTGGATTACTTGCCCAATCCTATGCCGGTTCATTTGCGGCGCAATCGATAATATCCAATTATACTAGTACACTGTTAACTCTTAAATGATAAAAATTATGATTAGCCCATAATTACTTGCCGGTCGGCACAATGAATTCTAACCTATAGTTTTAGAGTTTACGCAATACTAGTACCTATCTTCGTCCCGATCATAGTAGTATACGAGTAGGACTTTCTGGGCGGCCATGGATGACCCGGGATCAGATCGGACGATCACTGGGATATAAGTATCCCAGTGATGCGATTAGCGATATCCATAATCGTTACAATGATCGGCTTGACCAATTTTCAAGTACCCTCAAATTGAGGGTGGTTGACGGTAAACTTTACGACATGATTATTTACTCGATACAAGGTTTTTATGGAATCCTCCGCTACAGTAAACAGCCTAAGGCCCATGCTTTCTACGATTGGGCATATCTGTGCTTGAACATCCGCAAAGAACTTAGAGCGTCAATGTCATTCCAGAAGTCGATGACTGAGAAGCCAGTGATGAAATGGACGCAGTAGAGACGAAAACAGATTAATCAAGCGATCTATGAGATAGGAAGGGCACTCAGGAGTTTTCAATATGACAAGGGCGGCGATTATTGATTCTCAAAAAAGGGGCCAGCTAAAAATTGATCGTGTAATTATCTTGAGTCAAATGAATTTTGCTCCGTAGCCAATCTGATTACGGTTACAGGTTATCGTGATACGAGAGTTTTTACCGAAGACGGTTCTGCGAAATAACTTTCCCGGTGAGAACAAAGTCGCCGTACAGTAAGTAGTCGATCGGGCGCTCCCGCTTTGCTAGTGGGTCATTGGATTTCTTGAAATGGTTGCGAGCTGTGATAACTTAAGCGAAGTAATGAATCGATTGCTACAATCGACCAATCATACCGCATTAAGAGCTGCAGGCAACTGAGGATTAGCCCGGTTACAGCCCCCGCGGGAAAAGGTATTCATTTCTTGCAAAACCCCCTTCCGGTGGAACTGCAAGGTGGATCCTCAATAGAAAACAGTATGGACTACCCTAAACGATAAGTTTTCCTGATCCGGTTATTAAGGCATCCTAACGCCTTTTTTGAATTAACACCAGGCTCCTTTAGGCCTTGTTTAATTGCTGCAGACCTTGTTTAAATCATTCCACAAATAAAACTAGGTTTGCAGGGAATAAAACATGCCTGTAGAGCATGTTTTTTTACTCTATTCGTAAACCGTGTTGATCTACCAGTAAGTAAATCGGTGGACTTCAAGTAATGTAACGCTTCTATGCCCTTGAGTAGAACACAGTCTGCGATTCAGCCAGGGAATGCTTGCCATATCACGACAGTATCCCAAGATCACAATGCTTACGAACAGAGCCTTTATTTAATCGGGAATAAAACAAGTTCTACAGGAAATGAGGAAATGATTTTATAATAAAACAAGGCGCACAGGAATAAAACAAGGCGCGCAGGAACTCAGTGGGAATAATAAAACTAGGTTTGCAGGAACTAGTTAGAAAAACTAGGCCCGCAGGGAGTCGTTAATGGTATTTGCCAAGGCTTTCAGGATGACGTGAAATTAAAAAATAAGGTCTACAGGATTTTTGCAAGGTCTACAGTAAGTATGGTGGATCTGGCAGGCGAACTTTCGCATCAAAAGGGGTGCTTCATATTCAGCGGACATCCTTGGTAGATGGTCAAAGACAGTGCAGTAGTTGTAAGGCGTGGCTACCGGCAACGCTGGAATATTTCTATGCCGATTCTCGAAATTCAAAGCGATTAGAGCCAGTGTGTAAAGCTTGCAAGAATAAACAGGCGAAAGAAGTGCGGCAAAAGAAAGCAGCTCAGCACGCACTAGAGACTCATCCATTGCCTGGTTACAAGCGATGTAACGAGTGCGGGGAAATAAAACTGTTAGATAAGAATAACTTCGTTCCCATGGACGGTAACAAAGACGGTTTCTATGGAGACTGCCGGGAATGCAAGAATCGACGGCGGGTCGAAAAAAAGCATTCTGACCCCGGCTTTATCGACAGCAAGAAAAAAGGAAAAAGATCGGCATCCAGAGGAAGGGGTACAGCGGTGTTCGCAGTGCAAAGAAGTGAAGCCGCAGAATCAGTTCTATTTTAATGTCGCGCGGAATATCACAAGTTCGATGTGCAAAAGTTGTCATAGCAAAACCGGACAGGAGTATGAAGCGGACCCTGAGATCAAAAAGCGGCGGGGTTATCAAAAGTGGGTGCACCGGGCTGCTTATAAGGTTGCGGTATTGGTTCATTATGGAGGAGAAAATCCAAAGTGTGCTTGCTGTGGAGAGTGTAGAGTTGAGTTTCTGGCTATCGATCATACCCATGGGGATGGGGGTACGGACCGGAAGGTGAGAGGCGATGGCGCCGAGTTATACCGTAGTCTGGTTAAAGACAACTTCCCCCCGGGGTATCGCGTGCTTTCTCACAACTGTAATAGTTCTGGTGGGATGTATGGACGGTGTGCACACAATAATCCGGAAGTCATTTTCCCGAAGTTACTACCGCGTGGGCGAAGGGCAGAGGATAGTTATCAGGAAAGCATCATGCCAGTGGAAGGCTGGAGTTACTGTTTAAAGTGCAAGTGCTATAAACCATCTGATGCGTATGATGTTGTGAAAGCAACGGGGAAGTTCTTCTCATGGTGTAAGCCTTGTAGGCGAAAAAGTGCCAATCAGCGTTATCAAGAGAATTATCAAAAAAAGCGTGTTGAGGCTCTATCAAAGGTGTGTGGCGGGCCACCAAAATGTAATTGCTGCGGAGAAACCGCTGTCGTGTTCTTGTCGGTTCACCATGTCAACGGTAGGGACAAAAAGGCTGGGAAACGCGGCAATGTAATTTATGAAATCTTAAAGAGCGATTGCCTTGATGGGTTTAGGGTCTTATGCTATAACTGTCATTATTCCATGACAAGATATGGCTATTGTCCCCACACGACGGGAGGGCAGAGGTCGGAGCACCCTTTCATCGCTATGGTGAACGACATCCTCCTTAGCTTGAAGATGGAGAGCTACAAAGATATCCATTAGATTGATGAGTGACATTTTGAGATTACCTGGTCTCTTCTTACCAAGGCCTCTTATTCTTTACCACTAAATATCTATGACAATAAGGGGACAAGCCAGTAAAAATAATGGGTATAAATGAAATCCTGGAATGGCTTTCAAGAGGATACTAGTCTTTCTATCTAACCTACTTTTTTTTCATATGTGTAATAGCACCATTTACCCCGGTAAAGAAATCATATATAGGATATAAGTAAACCGCTTTTAGAACGCAAGGAATTAATAACGCTATTAATGGCATGAACCCGTTTAAATGCTGATTTTCCCGGTAAAAAAGGACCCTGTGAGGGCCTCTGAAGGGCTGATACTAAAAAACGGGCTAGGTAGTAAGCGAAAAATTATTTAAAATTGATTTGCTAGGACGATAAGAGCAAGTGACTAAAAATGGATACCTGGCCCGGCAAGGATGGGTGGATAAAATCTATACTTTTTGGTTGCCAGATTTTCGTATATAGATACCTTTATAGAAAACTATATAGGCGCAGACTAAAATGCTTTCCGCATAATCTTGAAATAGTTTCGACTTGTGATAACTTAAACGAAGTAATGGCTCAAATGCCGAAATCGACTTATTACGACCGCATTAACAGCTGCAGGCAACTGGGGATTAATCCAGTCACGATCACTGCGGAAACGGGAATTAATCACTTGGACAACCCCTTACCATCAGTATTGCGAGGTTGCGACCCGCGAGAAACAGTATGGGCTCCCCGGATCCGATAATGTATAATGGAGAAGAAAAGAGAAGTAGGAGCAGAGGCTGTGTAGGGAAGCCATGTAAATACGCAGGCTTGGTTGTTCCGCATCATGCAATTGACCGTCGAAGGGGTGGAGGTAATGGCAAACCGCAGGCAACGGCAGCGTAGCAAAGCTGTTAAGCTCATACCGATCCCGTACGAGGTGGCTAGCGAAGAGGAAGTCAAGAAAGCTATGGAAGGAATCCGTGAGCGAAACGCGGAGTTGCTGCGCAGACTGGCAAAGTGAAGGCAGGGCTGGCAGCCCGTCTGTAGGATAACACTCAAGACCGAAGCTGGCCTGTTGTCGTCAGGCCGGCCTTTCGCGTAATTCCACCTACCAAACTATCTGGTTGCGTCATCTAATGCGGAGCTATAGTGTTGATATTAGAAGTCACAGAAGAAACGTTGGTTTGTTGATGAGATATTGTTTAGGAGAGCTGCACGTAATATTAGGCTTCTATGACCCTGTCATTAGGGATCACGACAATACCCTTGGTATGAGGGAAATGTATAAGGTCATGAAATATCTTCACGGGATGGGCTTGGATAGGTCCACTGCTGTTGTTACCGATGGCCGCTTTTCCGGAACAAACAATGGCTGTTTCGAGGTCATGTTTGCCGGAAGCAGCGGACGGAGGGGCAATAGCCATAGTTCAGGATGGTGATAGAATAACGATCGATGTAGATGAAGGAATTTTTCATCTGCATGTTTCGGACGAAGAGATCTTGAGGCGGTTCAATAACTGGCAGAAACCAGAGAAGAAATTCAAGAAAGGATATTTGGAACTGTATTCGCGTCTGGCATCGTCAGCCAGCGAGGGAGCTGTGATTAAACGGGAGACCGACTAAATGCTATGGTCTCCTGCGGGTCTGCGTGGACACATCTAAAGGTTAGCCTTTAATTATTCTTCTTTGGGGTTTATTAAAAGACTCCTGCGGCGAGCGCAGGAGTCTGCGGCTTTCAATAAGCTGAACTGACATTGCAGAACAGGCCTCTCGTTGATCGGGAGGCCATATTTCTAGCCGGAACCCTTTGTCGCAAAAGGGGAAAAAAAGACCCCGATTATCTGGCTGCTGTTTTATGGAACCTATTGGCACTGGCTCGGAATCGTCAGGGTGAATATTATCTGATTAAGGAGGCATTCAGTATGACAGGTTCCGTCGTTCCGGCGGGTGCAGTGAAGATATCCTCATTCATGAAGCCCTCGAGAGGGAGATGGCTGGGACTGTGCCTGGTATTTTAGACAACCTTTATTTCGAATCTCGACCGGGCTAATATCTCGATCTGCACGACGACCATCTTACAGATCTCAGTCAGTAACTTAGATCCAACAACCCACAAAGAAGGTGAGAGTCAGCCAGAGATATATTTAGCGTTCTTGACTAATTGCCAGGTTATTTAATTTTTTATTTTTTTGAAAATACAGAAATTTAGAGGAATATTATTGAAATAGAAGAAATATTCTTTGAATTGCTTAATCTATAGGTAAAATCGCATAGGATGAACTAAGTCAGCATTCTGGAGGATGGAATAATGAAGAGATATTGTTGTGAACGCCCAGATACGTCCTAAAATTAGCCAGTCTACGTTAAATGGTATTCAGTGAGAAATCCAGACTAAAACGTTATTAGGGGGAAGAAAAATTGACAATAATTGATTTTGATACTCATATTGCCGCCAAAAAAGAAAACATTGCGCTTAATGCCGAGGATTTGCTTCAGGCAATGGATAAAGCTGGGACCGACAAGGCTGTGTGCTGGCCGATGGTAACCTATACCCGGCAGATTAGCAACGACAACCGCGCGATATGGGAAGCATCCAAGAAATATCCGGACAGGATTATTCCCTTCGGTGGTGTTAATCCCCGGCTGGGGACGGAAGAGGCAATGAATGAGCTGAACCTGTGTATCGACGAATACGGGTTCAAGGGCGTGAAACTCAATGGCGGGCGCGATCAATATTATATCGACGACCCAGTGCTAGCAATGCCGCTGATCAGCAAAATTGCCGAAAAGAAATTGATCCTGGCGCTGCATTCGGGCCATAAAGACCCCGTTTTTAGTCATCCGTTCATTGTCGGCAAAATCGCAAAACTCTTCCCGCAACTGACCATTATTATGGTTCATATGGGTGGACCGCAGGGTCTTCACGACGCAGCCATCCAGGTTTGCAAAGAATGCCCCAACATCTACCCCGCTGCCAGTTCCTCCCTCCCAAAGGCTATTATCAAAGCCATTAAGGAACTGGGACCGGAGCGTGTTCTTTTTGCCACCGACACTCCTTTTAGTCTCGGCTATACCGAGGCTGCGGTTTATGATGCCATTTTAAAAGATTTTGACACTCGTACACGCGAATTAGTCATGGGAGGCAACGCCGCCCGTATATTAAATCTGGATTAGTAGCACCCGTAAAAAGCGGAAGACAGACCTTCCGCTTTTTATCTGGATTGGAGCCGTTCCCTGTGTGATAGCGAAAGATTTAGGCTAAGCCGATAATAACGCGCCAGCCGCTAGCCTTGGTAAATTTATCAAGCGTGAGCCGGAGCACGGTATATCCCGCTGGCAATCTGAGGTAAATGACAGGATTGTCTCAAACTTCACGGCAAGAATGAATCGGGCCGAAAAAGCAATATCAGCTGCGTCAGTTTTTCCTATATGGTCTCAGCAGGTTGACTTCCGCCTTATCATTTCACCAACATTACCTTTGTCTTGGCGGCTAAGAACAAGTCTGAACATAAAGTGAAAGAGGAGATTATGATGATACTGTCTATAGGGCATATTGTTGGGGCCATGATCACCATGGCATTGCTAACCGGGGCGGGATTGTACGCCGGTCGCCGGGTAAAGACGTCAACCGATTTTTCCACCAGCAGCCGCAAGGCTGGCTGGCGTGTGGTGACGGGTACCGTAGCAGGGACACTGATCGCCGGTTCGTCGACCATCGGCACTGCTCAACTCGCCTTTGAGTTTGGATTTTCCGCATGGTGGTTCACGTTGGGGGCAGGTCTCTCCCTTGCCATCATGGCGCTGGTAATGATACGTCCCTGGTACGAAAGCTCGGCGGAAACTATCCCGCAATTTCTGGTCGAAACCTATGGCAGTGGCGTCGGCCCTATTGCTACTATCTTCACCTCCATCGGCATTTCCATTAACACCATCAGCAATGTCTTGTCTTTCGTGGCGGTAGCAGGGGTCATGTTTCATATCGGTCCGGTAGCCGCAGTGATCTTGGGGGTTCTCGTAGTTTTATCCTACATAGTTTTCGGTGGCGTGTGGGGCGCCGGTCTGACCGGCATCCTGAAAGTCGTACTGCTTTACTTAACCATTGTCGGCTGCGGCATTATCGCTTTTATTCTTATGGGCGGATTCGCCGGTATTTCGGCCGCATTTCCGGCATTTCCGTGGCTGTCGATGTTCGGGCGCGGTGTAGCTAAAGATGTGGCAGGAGGTTTTTCTCTGCTGGTGGGCCTGTGTTCTACCCAAATCTTTTTTCAGGCCATCATATCCGCGAAAAGTGTTAGCGCATCGCGTAAAGGTGTTTTGGCTGCGGCAATTATCACTCCTACTGTGGGACTTGGTGCTATTATGATAGGGCTATTTATGAGGGCTCATTTCCCCGAAACGCCGTCCATGGAAGTTTTGCCTGCCTTCATTTTAAAATATTTGCCTCCGGTTCTGGCGGGCATCGCCTTGGCAACCTTGCTTATTACACCCATCGCCGGCTGGGCGGGACAGACGCTTGGCATATCGACCATGTTCACGCGGGACATTTACCTAAAATATTTCCGCCCCCTGGCGACAGGCAAAGAGCGACTGCTGGTCCAGCGACTACTTATTGTCGTCATCTGTGTGGCCCCCGCGCTGGTTGCAATGGGCAATATAGGCTCCCTCATCCTAGGCTGGGGCTTTTTATCGATGGGACTCCGAGGCTGTACCGTCATGCTTCCCCTGCTCGGAGCGATGTTCTTTCGGCGGTTCGTCACTCCGGCCGCCGGCGTCGTCGCTTGCTTGCTTGGGCCACTTGCCAATTTTATGTGGTTCCTGGCATATCCCAAGGGCATGGATCCACTGTATCCGGGATTAGCGGTCAGTCTAGCCGCTTTGGTTCTGGTAAGCCTATTTACCAAACGCAAGACCGAACCGCCGTCAATTGCCGACAAAAATGAATTATTGTTATAACTACGCTGGAGCTTATACAAATGATAAGAGAAGTCGCAGCGTCTTTCCATAAATGGAGCCGGAGACTGGGGATATGCCGTTTGAGGTGACCAGTTCGGGTGTCATCCTTTGCAGTGACATGCAGTGTTGCCGAGGGATAATAGGTGCATTTTTTGATGATAAATCAGTTTTGGCCCTGCGGACATAGTTTTCGCAGGGCTCCGTGGGGTACAGGGTGTAAATGAAGCAGTAATTACCGAAATAGAAATTATGGTTTAGTTGGACGCGATAAATCAAAATGAGGCTAAGGAGCGATAGCTATGGATTTGGGTTTAAGAAATAAGGTCGCGGTTATTACCGGTGGGGCGACAGGAATCGGCCTGGCCAGCGCGCTAGCCTTCGCTGCGGAGGGATGCAGAGTGGCGATTTGCAGCCGCAGTTCCGAAAAACTTACCGCCGCCGCTACGGAATTCGCCGCAAAAGGTCATGATTTATTCGCGTCAGTCGCGGACGTATCGCGTGAAAACGAACTACGCGGTTTTGCCGATCAGGTGTATGAGAAGTATGGTAAGATTGATGTATGGATAAATAATGCGGGGATTTCGCCGAAAGCGCGACTGCTTGATATGACTGGCGATGAGTGGGATGAATTGATGCGGACAAATCTGAAGGCGGTGTTTTTAGGCTCTCAGATTGCTGCCCAGTTTATGAAAGAAAGTGGCGGCGGAGTCATTCTCAACGCTTCGTCCTATGCTTCTGTAATGCCTTCCGCAACCAGTGGCGCCTATGCCGCAGCCAAAGCGGCGGTTTCTAGTTTGACCAGAAGCTTGGCGGCGGAATTGGCTCCGTTTGGTATTCGGGCAATTGCCTATATTCCAGGAATCATTCTTACCGATATTATTAAAAAACGTGTGGAACAATCCGGTCAGCAACTACTGGCGCAGATTTCCCTGAACCGGTTTGGAAAAACCGAGGAAGTGGCACGCGTATTGGTCTTCTTGGCATCCGATGCTGCCAGTTATATTACTGGCACGTCGATTGAGATTACGGGCGGAAAATTTAGCATACAGAACCCCGAGGCTCCCTGGAATTGGTAGGCTCGCAAATAATCGTGGGAAGAAAAATGGGAATAAGGACTTGGTCTTTGTTGATGGATTTGATTGAGTTTGAGTGACGGGATGACCGGAATGGTTGGCTTTGACCGATTTTTTCGTTGCTGACATAGACTGAATTGGCACCCGAGCAGACTTAAAAACCGTTTTCGCGGCGCTCTTTTGCACAGGCTATAAGCTTTTAGATATATGGATCGAATGGATCATTACTGAGCATCTGGAAGATGCCCTTGACGATTTATAACCAATCAGGATGCTGTTGAAAGACTATGAGTCGACTTTAATTGGCGTTTATTTGGTGTTTAAAATTAGAGAAACGTTTGATAAAAGACGGATAACGTTGAACAATTCTTGATAACGCAAGTCTTATTTAAAGGGGTTTCAATAACATTTGATTTCGCTTGATAAATCAAGACGGAGTATTCGTAATGCGCAGGTCTGGAGTTCGAGTCTCCATATCGGCTCCAGGTCGATATTTAGAGCCCCAAGGGTGCTGCTCTGGTTTATTTAATGTACCATAAACCATAAATTATAAATATAGTTAAATATCTGTAATTAAATACTGAAGAATCTGGTTATTGGAAGTAGATAATGCCTCTCGGAAAAGTATTCTGACACATACGTTATCACATCATCAAAATGACCTTTAGCATAGTGAAGAGAGAACACGACTTAGATATTTAGAACCCCAAGCCCCTTGCTTCTGGATTTGAGCCTAAAAGAGGGGTTTTCGTGTTTTATATCATTGTTGGTGGCGAAGTCACTTCTTGGAGGAATATGTATTTTTTTGCAGAACGTTGCAATTAGTCATATGTCTATCGGGATGTTCTGTATCATAGGCAAACACAGTACAGTTATGTCGCCATATATAAATTAGGGAGGATAATGAATGCGTTTAAATCTCAAGGCAAAACTATTATTGGCATTTTTTTTGTTGATAGCTATTCCCTGTACTATGCTGGGGTATATGTCCTATCGGCAGGCGGCAAGTGCACTCCAGCATACTATTGAAGAGCAACTGGCGGCGGAGGCCATAGGAGCTGCGGAAGTCGTTAGTGGCTCGGTTCATACGGCAATTAAAATAGTTGAGGGAGCGAGCAATCAGGCTGATTTAATAGCTGCTGCGGCAACCGGTGATGCCGCCGGAGCAAGGGAAACATTAAACATGCTGAAGGTGCAGAATGCGGATATTATGGAGGATGTCTTCGTTACCGATCGCTCCGGGCAGATGGTCGCCTACACAGCTGATGCCGCGCTTATTTCTGTTAAGGAACGAGAATATTTTGTTCAGGCGATTGCCGGTAAGACAGTGATCAGCGATGTATTAATATCCAAGACGACTAACAGGGGGATTGTTGTAGTCGCCAAGCCTTTAAAGCAGGATGGTCAGATCATCGGGATTTTAGCGGCTATCATTAGTTTTGATGATCTGGCTAAAAGAGTCGGAGAGATAAAAATAGGCGAAACCGGTTACGGCTACATAATAAACAACGAAGCGTTGGTAGTTTACCATCCTAATAAAGATTTGGTGCTTAAGCTAAACCTGCTGCAACATGAAGGCCTGAAAGTAGTAGCTCAGAAAATGGTTGAGGGTAAACCAGGTAAAGGGTTCTATGCCTTCCAAGGTGTCGAGAAGTTGGTAGCCTATGCGCCTGCGGACAAGTTCATAGTAGCCATCACTGCTCCGATTGACGAATATATGGCTCCGGCTAAGGCTATTCTGTGGAGTACGATAATTACTACGGTGATTTCAATCTTGATAGCATTGGCGATTGCATTCGTAGTGGCTAATTCGATAGTTAAGCCTATCTCCGGGCTGCGTAAGCTTATGGGTATGGCGGGCGAAGGCGATTTGACGGTAATCAGCGCGATAAAAAGTACTGATGAGATCGGTGACTTGAGCAAATCATTTGATACGATGATTGTCAGTCAAAATAATATCGTGAAGCACGTCCGTAGCGCTAGTGAACAGTTGGCTGGCGTTTCCGAGGTGATGGCAGCTTCCTGCGAGGAAGTTAATTCGACAGGAGAGGAAATTGCCGCTAGTATGCAGGGTGTAGCGTCCAAGGCCGAAAACGGAAATCATGCCATGCATGATGCGTCGAAATCCCTGGCGCATATTTCGCAATTGATACATACGGCTCAAACCAAGGCTAACGCTGCCGCCGACAATTCCCAAACAACTTTCAGAGCTGCCGAAGAAGGCCGGGCGAAAGTTACCGAAACGGTAAACAAGATGAGCGGCATCAAAGCGCATACTGCGAAAACGAGCGCGATAATAACGGAGCTTAATGGGTATTCCCAGCAGATCGGCAATATCGTTGATACTATTACGGCGATTGCCGGACAGACGAATTTGTTGGCCTTAAACGCAGCAATTGAGGCTGCCAGGGCAGGGGAACATGGGCGAGGCTTCGCTGTGGTAGCAGAAGAGGTCAGAAAATTGGCCGAGCAATCCGATAACGGTGCCAAGGAAATTACCGTGCTCATTGAGCAGGTAAGGGAGAAAACGGAACAAGCGGTAGAGGCCATGTCTGGTGGAGTTTCCGAGGTGGAACAGGGAATAGCAGCGGTAAACGCGGCAGGAAGCGCCTTGGATTGTATTTTAGAAGCTGTAAAGCAGACTGTTAAAGAAATTCAGGAAATTCGCGATGTTACCAGGGAAGAGGTAGCCAATTCAGAAGAGGTTGTAAAACTTATCGATCAACTGTCAGCTATAGTTGAGGATGTGGCGGCAAGCTGCCAAGAGGTTTCTTCCGGTACTGAGCAGCAAACTGCGACGATGCAGACGATAGCTGCTAGTGCTGAGGAGGCCAGCGCTGAGGCGAATCATCTGAAGCATTTGGTGGATAATTTTAAAGTGTAGGTCGTGGTTGTTTCGAGTTAGAGGCAGTAGTCTCGATTTGACTCAAAGGTCGGATGCCGTAGTTTTCTTGTTCCGGAAGGGCTGTTGGATTAGAGACGTGGATATTAAGGAGAGATTTGACATGGGACAAGAAGACAAGATTTTCGATTATTTTCTCCACGTGATGCCTTTGTGGCAACGGGTTTCCCATCGTGGCATTGGTGTTGCTGTAACAGATAGGAAAAAATATCTGCTCTACAAACCTGGGAAAGGGCTTGACCTGAAGGTACCTGCAGGAACGCTCCTTAAACCAGGGACAGCAGTAGTTAAGGCCATGGAGCAGAACAAAACAGTAACAGTCCGGGGTGATAAGGCCGTTTTTGGGTTGCCTTACATCGCAGTAGCCCATCCCATCATTGACGAATCTGGTAAAGTCGTTGGAGGCTTTGTGCTTATCGAATCCACAGAACAGCAGGACGCCCTTAAAGAGATGGCAGCCCAACTGAACGATAGCATTGGCATACTGGCTGGCACAACTGAAGAGATCTCAGCCCAGACACAGGAAATTGCCGGTGTGAGTGAGAAGCTCACGAATGTTGCCCAAGAGTCGCAGCTAAAGAGACCGATGGGGTTTTGAGTTTAATACGAACAGTGGCGAGTCAGACTAATCTTCTGGGTCTTAATGCTGCCATTGAGGCGGCTAGAGTAGGCGACGCCGGGCGAGGATTCGGCGTGGTTGCTGAAGAAATTCGCAAACTAGCTACAACAACAACGGATTCTGTTAAGAAAATAGACGAGATTGTCAAAGCAGTACAGAAGGACAGTAACCATACCTATCAGCAGCTTACCCAAATAAATGCCGTTATTGCTCAAATTGCAGAGGCTATTACTAATGTCGCAGGAGCGGTGGACCAGGCCGGTGGAATGGCCCAGCGACTCAATTCGATGGCGGATAGCCTTACTCAAGATAACTGAAGCAAACGGAGTCCTGCAAGAAAATAGCCGTGACGATTGGGCCACGAGGGATGCCGAACTAGTGGACATCATCGGAGACGAGACAAGGGATCAACAGATCATCCCAAATTGAGGTGCTGGATATGGGTTTGCGGGAAAGAAACCGTATTAAGGAACGACATGAAACTATAAAACAGGCCGTATTTACGCTGGAGCAAGCAGGGATTGAACCCGACGCCGAGTTACGGGCATTGTATGAACAATATATCCAGGGCGAGGTAACGTCCGCCGAACTTGTTGCAGCCACAATGTATAAGACGTGGGCTACCGCAAAGGGGATGAAAATAAGCCTGGCAAACGCACTTCAAGCCGTAAAAAGGGAATGGCCGGAGCGGTTTTGGGAAGGTCCGAATGCAGAGGACGTAAGGCAAGTTATAACTATGTTGCGATTTGAGGGAGCAGAATTTACTAGAGAAGAGCTTGCGATTTTAGAAAAGATGGCGCGTGGGGAAATGACGACAGAACAAGTACGCGCCTATGGGCGTGCCGGACTTAAGTTCCATTAGAGGGGGTATGATGTTGGGTTTTATACCAAGAAGGCTCATCTCTCTAGCGTTTATATTGCTGGTCGGGGCGCTTATCGCCGGCTGTGGAAAAGGGGCGTGGCAAGGGACGGTCACGAAGGACCGCCATATTGTTGTCACAGTTTTTCATGCTGTTTCGCTAGCTGAGACCATGGGCGAATGAAACTAGCCTTTGAGGTCAAAAATCCGAATATTACAATTAACTTAACATCAGGCGGCTCACAAGAGCTGGCTTCACGTATCCTCAAAGGCGATACATGCGATGTCTTTTCTCCTTCCGACCCGCTGGCAGGAAAAAACCTCATGGATAATATGGTGAACGGTAAAGCCGCCGCGTCCTTCTTAAGATTATGCCAGTTGCCACTTTGCGTAAATTCATCTGGACTACCTCCCGACATTCTGCTCATATACCATATATTTACATTTTAGAGAATTATTATTTAGCTGATTATTCTTTCGCTGGCTGAAGTCAATCTTAAATCGTATGGGGATATGTTCGTGCTCTTCGATTGTCAGACTGGCATGACGTCAGCTCCGCAGTTGATGTCGGAGTTCCCGACACCAGCGGTCTTGAGATCTTGCTACGAGACCAACCGAGGCGTTAGCCTTGACCTACCTGCGGCTAGGGCCTTGATTACGCCGTACACTGGTGGTGAAGGCGCGAGACGTTACTATCAGGACGCCGCTATTCGAGCTGTCTTGGAGAAGATTGCACGTTGCGAAGTGACTGGTCAGCCTAAGCGGGCGCTGCTTTCGCTCGCCAGGGGCGCAGGGAAGACGTTCATTGCCGTCAACCTATTGAAACGCCTTGCCGACGCGGGCCAGATGTCTCGCGCCTTGTTCGTGTGTGATCGGGACGAGCTTCGGACTCAGGCGATCAAGGCGTTTCAGCAATTCTTTGGATCTGATGCAGCAGAGGTGTTTCGAAGGGCAGACGGCACCAACAACGCCAAGAATGTTCGCATTCACATTGCCACCTACCAGACTCTCGGCATTGATACCGAAGATGGCGATGTCAGCTTTTTATCGACTTTTTATTCCAAAAATACCGTTACTCCTGTTATTATAGATGAGTGTCACCGGTCAGCCTGGGGGAAGTGGTCGCAAGTCCTCACCCGCAACTCGAAGGCAGCGCACATCGGCTTGTCGGCCACTCCTAGGGTAGATATTAGCAAGCTTTTCGATGCAGCGGACTTCTTCTTTGATTTCTAACTCGCTGGATGTTGCCAAGCAACAGGCAGGTGAATATCTGAAGCTGTCGCGAAGTACTGGGCCTTAGCAGAGTTAAAATAGCGATTTATTCAGTGCTTTCCTAGATTTTTAAAGATGATCAAGTGATTCGCCTAATATCATTCTTCCGATATTGCAGTATCCATCAAATTCCATATTAATGCAGGATATGCTTTACTTGCATTGAAATCTTTCATAATATAACAAAATAATTCAATGTGTATCGGGGGGAGTAATTATGCCTAAGGCTTGTCAGGACAAGAACTGCGCAAATCTAGAAAACCTATCCGAAGTAATTGACGTCCCAATCCATGATCTTGGCAGCACCGCGCCACCACGTACTATAACAACTGAATGGCGGGGCAATTTAACGAATGACGTTTTACAAGAAATGCTCGCCGAAAAACAAATAGCAAGTACCCAAAATACCGGTAGAATAAATTATGGCACCTCTACTAAACAAGATGTTTCCTTTTCCGATCCAGTTCCGTCGCCAAATAAGCTAAACACTATATCAAGAATATCTGCACCATCTCCAAACCCCAATAGTAATGGCTTTGCACGACCCCAAATACAATACGGGGTAAAAAGACAGGAGTTTGAACCTGTTTGGGAGGTAACAAAAATATCCAGACAGGACGCCAAAGAAAAATCCCGGACAATGTGGGATACATTAAAGTTCTGGAAGTAATCCGCCCGGAATAATGAATAAAAATTTTTGACCAAACATGCAGGAAGTTGAGAATTATTGAAGTAATTTATAAATAAGGAAAAACACACCACTTTAGGTCGATTAGCAATTTAATTGAATGTGGAAGGTCCATGCAGGCCAGTGTCTTGACGAAAACATCCACAGGGTTGAGTACCTGAATTATAAGTGCTATTTGATCAAAGGGGATACGTTTTGGTTTCTATTAAGGAAAAGCGAAAGGTCACCCGTACCATTGTAGACATCCCAATTGGAGTTAAACCCGAGAACAACTCCGGTCAGGGATGGCATGTAACGACATTGGACATCAGCATTAGTGGGCTTCAGCTTCGGTCAAAACAGCCTATCGAAGTTGGTAGCATCATTACTTTGGAGTTTCCGAAGGACTGGCAAGGATTAACCCTTGTTGCCAACGTAGTTCGTCAATCAGGTGACTGTTTCGGCTGCCAATTCCTCGGTGTAAAACCGACTGATCAGGAAGTGCTTGACAAAGCAATCTGGAAAACTAACATCTGTAAGCTGGCGGAACAGTATCACGGCGATACAGAAAAGGCATTCCGGGGTCTAGATAATCATACTTTGGACAGTGAAAAAATGATGCGTAGACTTGAAGAACTAGAACAAGAGGTTGCTATCTTAAAGCAAGTGGCAGGATACATAGCGAAGCCCAGCAAATAAGTGCCAATTGCCCAATAATCATCCATTTGAGTTACCGGCTGCCGGTTTCATCGGACGGTAGATTTCCCGTATTAGCAATAAACAGTACCGCCTTAAGCAATCTTACCCACCCTCAGAAATATTTCGGGTGGTTTTTTTGTCGCGTCCCGGGAAGATGCTAGAGCCAACTTTTCGACTTAGTGTCGAACCCCCGGTATAGTTAGTTTGCAAAGGGTAACTGTAAATTACCTGACATTGGAGGTTGGCCACCTGGAGCTGATGCGTAATCCCGACGGCCAAGAAAAAGAAAAATTTAAGCGGTTTCTTTGTCGCACCTCAAACCACACGGCCTTCAGTGACTACACCTATCCGGAGAGAGGGCTCGACATTATCAAAGTAAAAGGCTTTCAAAGAAAGAGAAAAACGGAGCAAACAGACTTAATTAAGGAGGAAAAAAGCAGTATGTACAGAACATGAAGTTAAAAAGCTCTGTGCAAAGGAGATTGTCCAGAATGAGTATTGATAATAAAGGGCGAGCTGTGGAGTTGGATAATACAATTTTATCCAAGAGAGCCATCCCTATATATGAACAGGTTGAGGTTTTAGTTTGCGGAGGCGGAGTGGCCGGTATTGCGGCAGCGGTTGCAGCCGCTCGCACAGGTGCTAAAACGTTACTTATAGAACGGGCGGGATCTTTAGGTGGTACCGCAACAGGTTCCATGATGGGACTGATCGTTATTCCTTTTAAAGAATTGAGTGGCTTTCCGGCTGAACTTTTTGCCCGTTTGCGGGAGAAACACGGAGCTGGCGACGGGCGGGTCGTTCCGTGGGATATCGAAGCTTACAAGTACGCTGCAGAAGAGCTTGTGATGGAAGCCGGTGCGGAGATTCTCTATCATACATGGATATCTGAACCGATTATCGATGGCAACTCCATTAAAGGTATCGTTGTGGAGAACAAGTCGGGGAGACAAGCCATTTTAGCCAAGGTAGTGATTGACACTACGGGCGATGCGGATATAGCCGCTCGCGCCGGTGTGCCGTTCGTAAAAGGCCGAGAAGAAGATGGTGCTATGCGCCCGGTTACAGTAATGGGGCTGATTGGCAATGTCAACTTATCCATATTAAAAGCGTGGATTGATACCCATCAGAAGGATGTTGCCACAGATCCCGGGAGACATGTGTTTGATCTGGAGGCGGGCATTATTCGGATTGATGGTTTCTTTTCAATCGTTGAAGAAGCAAAAAAAATCGGACTTATTGCCGCCAGTACCCCGATTAATTACTTGCGATTTAGCGCAGTATTTGAACCGGGCCAAGAAGAACATGCGCATGTAATCATAAACTCTACCCGAGTCTATGATATTGATGGCACCGACGTGAGAGCAATCTCCCGCGCAGAAACAGAAGGCCGCCGTCAACTCCAAGAGTCCTTCAAAGTATGCAAACACATGCTCCCGGGATTTGAAAACAGTCTACTGGTACAAAGCTCTAGTTATCTGGGTGTGCGGGAAACAAGGCGAATTCGTGGACAATATATTTTAACTTATGACGATATTGCTCAAGGGCGCCATTTCAAGGATTCAGTTGCCCTAATGACCTCTGTGGATTACGGAACAGCTGAAATCCACGGTCCTGAACGCGGTCACGAGGGATCGACGAATGATACTTGGGCTCGTCAAATGGTGTTGGATCTAATTAAATTTGAGTTTCCACTTGGGTCTATGCTTGTGGATCAATATGATAACCTTATTGTGGCCGGACGTTGTGTCTCGGTTACCCACGATGCTGATAAATTTACCCGGAACATGGGACCTATTGGGCAGACTGGCCAGGCGGCAGGAACCTTGGCCGGTCTAATGGCTCTACAAAAGCAAAGTGACCCGAAGCAATTAATCCGGGTCTTGCAGCAGCGCTTAGTCACAGAGGGACTTCCAATCAAAAAAGAGATTGTTTAGGAGGTAACATGGGTATGGCCACAAGCCAAGTGCGGCAAACTGCTCCTTGGTATCGAGAACTTAACAAAAATCAGTGGTACACTCTTTTGGGGTCGTGGCTTGGTTGGTCACTGGACGGGTTTGACTTTGTTCTTATTACTTATGTGTTATCGAATATTGCCGAGGAATTTCATTTGAGTTTGACTGTTGCCGGCACTCTTGTCTTGGCGGCATTTGGCACGCGGTGGCTAGGGGCGGCTCTTTTAGGCAGTTGGTCAGATAAAAGAGGACGAAAGCAGGCTATGATTTGGGGGGTGTTACTTTACTCAGTAGCCACTTTTCTCAATGGATTAGCATGGGATTATTGGTCTTTGTTATTTTTCCGCTTGCTGGTAGGAATCGGTATGGCTGGGGAGTACAGTGCCGGTACCACTCTATTATTGGAAAGTTGGCCGATGCATTTACGCAACAAAGCCAGTGGATTTATCGTTTCTGGCTGGGCGGTCGGTGGGCTACTGGCTTCTACTGCATTTGCTCTGATTGTACCTGTATGGGGCTGGCGGGCACTATTTTTCCTGGGAATTACCCCGGCCTTCTTAATCATTTTTATTCGGCGTGCTTTGCCAGAATCGCAGGAATGGGAAGAGGCCAAGGAAAAAGGTCAAACTGGAGGAATATCATTTTTCCAATTGTTTTCTAAAAGGTGGCTGCCGATAACTATAACGCTTTTCATCATTCAGTTTGCCGCATTTGGTATGACGTGGCCCATTACCTCCCTGATGCCCACGTACTTAAAATCGATCGGCTTTGACACGGTCGGTATAGGCCAAATGATGTTTATCGCTAACCTGGGAGCCTTATTTGGATATTGGTTCGGAGGCTTTTTGGCCGACTGGATTGGAACTGGCAAGGCGATTATTTATACCATTCTCGTCTCCACCGTATTTCTGATCCTCGCCTTTATGGTAAAGAATTCATTCGCGATTCTGGCGATTATTATGTTCCTTCTTCAGTATACCAGGCAAGGTGTGGCCGGTCTCTGGCCCAAATATATCACGGACTTTTTCGATGTCGATGTACGGGCCTCTGGATTAGGCATGACCTATAATTTGGGTTCCATCGCCGGAGGGATGTCCCCTGTTTGGGGAGGAGCCTTAACACAGATTATAGGCCTTGGCCCAGCTATTCAAGTTAGTTCCCTGTTTTGGTCGTTGGTCATTCTTGTTATGCTTATATTCAATATTCCCAAAAGGGTTGCCGATCGGACCCTAAAATCGATAAGTACTCCGCATCAATAAGGGGATTGGCGACCGATAACAAGTCACATAACCCTTGTATTTTTACCCACGAATATCTGAATCAATAAAAAATAATGGTAGAGCCCAGACTCTCTTAATAGCACTTTAATTATTAAGAAGGAAGTTGATAAGCTATCTTTGTACGTTATAAAATATAATAAAGTATGAACTATTATAGGCAGGACCCCTGCCTCTTTTTGTTGTCTCTAAAACTTAACCGCTATAAACTGTCTCGAATAAAACGGGGATACGGATAAGTTATGTGAACATCACTTATATTATTATCCAACGTCTGAATTCCGAACTTCCCGACGATTGTAACAGATGTATCCAATCTTTGAAGGAGAACATGGGAATATATGTAATTTGGTGGTACAATGATTTTGGAATCATTGAAGGGTGGCTGAACAGTTGATTGATTTAATAACGCTTCTGGGATTGTTACTAGTTATTGCATTTTCTCTTGGTTACGGACTTTCCTAAGAACAGAGTAGTATAATAAGCGATACAATCTGCTTTTGGTTTGTTGTTCATCAACTTCGATAAAAAGAAAATTATACGAGTCTTTTAACTCCACAAGGCGTCTTCATTAGTGAATAAAAGAGACCTGAAGGAATTGAAAAAGACGTTAGCGAACGAGAAAAAGAAAGATAATCTTAGAAGAAGCGCATAGGAGTGGTACTATGGATATGTTAATTATCATGCTCTCGCTTTTCGGGTTTTTACTTGCAATAGCCTTGACACTGATAGTTGCCTTGCTTTACAGAGCACATTATAGCTAAGGAGTTACAAAGGAATAAATGTAAATAAATAGTAATTAATATATAATCGGTGGAGTGAGAAATAATTTGTTAGCGGGATATTCGCGAAGGAAGGCTTCCCATGAGCTTCAATAAAGGTAAACCACAATGGTGCACTATTGCTTGCACTGAGGTAAATTATCTGGATATGCAGGGAAACCCAGTTGAACCAGAAAACGCAGTAAGAGAAATAACAACTGAATATGATGAAAAAGGGAATATTATTTGCACTCTCCTAAGATTGAATTTTGACAAGAAGTAAGACAGGATTTCTCCTGCCTCTTTTTGTTGCTTCTAAAATTTGACCGCTATATACTGGCCAGATTGAATCGGTTGATTCTGTAAGTTTTCCTGTGGGACTATTCCAAAATGTCGGAGTACCTTTTTTGCTCCCATATAGGCTCCTTTAAAAGTGTACCTTACGGGAATACCACCTGATTGTTGTTCAGGAAGTGGCAAAATGCCAAGTGCTTTGTTTTCGGCATCATAGCCGAGCATACAGTACTGACTTTTACCCAGTAGAGAAGTAGCTGGCTTGTTGAAAAAGATACGTCCATTAGCCTTTACTTCTACTGAAGGCTCAGTTGGTTTTGCGAGTCTTTTCCTTTTAGGTTCGAACAAGGTAAACGAGAATGGCATATGTAAAACCTCCTTTATTTTGCCTATAGTTCCAGTATGTGCAATAATATCCAGGTTTATAACTTGTTTCAGGAAAGATATGTAAATACTTTCAGGCCTGTGGGTGGGGAGCTTAACAAGTCATTCTAAGGCATTTCGTTTGCACGTATTCTAAATCAATGTTGCGGGATAATAGAGTAGGTAGCGGGGACTTTAAACAGAAGGAGATGGCTTGTTATTTCTATAGAAACGGCTTTGACCGGCAATGTAAGATTTGAGTTCGATGACCACATTGGGAGTGCATTGTTAACAATCACCGATATCCAAACAGCGCAGTCCATTGTATTAAATTCAGAAACTATCAGTAAGGCACCGAAGCTTGATAGAATAACAGCGGAGGCAATTTTGAGGGAATTCAGTCGTAAAATTGGCCATGATTGGCAGTAAAAAATCGCTTACTGAATGTACCTCCGGGTTGATGTTAAAAACTGGTGCACAGGGAATGCGTGACAGATGGCTAGTATAAGTTGTCATGGTTGACAGCCTTGGAGGAGGGTATAACATGTCCAAGGACAAAAAAATAACCTGCCGTGATTGCGACGTAGCTTTCGCTTTAACTGCGCAGGAACAAGATATCTTCGCCAAAAGAGAATTTGACAGTGAACCTGTTCGCTGTCCAGACTGTAGGAAAGTTTTCCGAAAAAGATTGCCGTAGGCTCCTAAGCCCGGTACTTGAGCGCGGATTAACTCATTTTAACTCCGGCACTCCTCTATAATTCTATCGATTTCTGCACTCAGAATTCCGGTATAGAGCCTATGAGGGAACAAGGTCTGTTGTAAGCGCTTCTGCGACTCGTCCCAATCAGTGGCGAAATAAGGCACTAGTGATAGTTGGGGGGAAGCTAGATTTTTAAAGATGATCAAGTGATTCACCTAATATCATTCTTCCGAAGCGAAGCTTAATCATAATGTTGCGACAGCCTGAGACGTCACGTAGTGGCGTCTTTTCAGTTTCCATAGGTTAATTTGTCTGTTTTAACGGCATGACCACTCCTCGAATTGGCAAAATATTCTGGACAGATATGTAATCCTGAATCAGAGAGGTTTCTTTTTCATGAGGAGGATCTTGGTGAGCTACATTTCATATTTAGTTGTATGGATTTACTTGTATTATAAGTTTGTCTTCAATCTTAATTTCCCGATGGATACTGTTCTTATTTGGCTAGTTCCGGTGGTTATCCATATTGGCATAATCAGAAGAGTACCTGTCTTTGAATTTGTGGGCCTTCATCCTTTTTCGTTGAGAGCCTTAGCTTACGGTATAGCGTTTGCGACATCCTTATTGACCGCGGCACTGCTTGGTCATGAACCTGCTTACCTAAACGTTGCGCCGGCAGGCACATGGTTGGTTACGGTAATGATGCCCGGGGTTTTCGAAGAAGTATTTTTCCGTGGGTACTTACTTAATACTTTTATGCAGACGAGCCCTTTCTGGATCTCAAACCTGACCGTTACTGCTCTATTCGTCGGAATCCATATTCCAGTTTGGATAGGGGATGGTATCACAACGATCTTAGGACATGCTATGTACACTCTTGTTCTCTCGTTGATTATGGGCTATGTAAACTTTCGATCGAAAAGCCTCATGCCGAGCATCATTATCCATTGGGCGAATAACAGTGCCGCATTGCTACTCATATCGTTACTTTAGTCGGAATCATCCAGTATCATTCTTTCGATGGGTGGGATGTATGGTAAAAAATTTATGAGCCTGACAGAAGAGCATGATAAGAGCGGCGAAACAAGGCCTCTCCAGTAGGGAGGACCAATAGAATTACTTCGGGCAGCCTTGTAATTGGCGAAGCCAGGCTCTTTTGATGAAGGTTATACTCATGATATCGTTCCGCGCCGCCTTCTTGCCAATAGCGTAACTCCCAGACAATCAGTTATAACATGCGGGTTAGCAGAAAGAAAAGTTTATGAAACTTTTAAGGCCCCAAGACAGCAAGGTCTGGGGCCTTTTGTATTGGAGTTTCTATTCAGATTCTTTTTGAGGTGTGTTTAGTATGTCACTAATATTCTTCATTGCTGCCTCTTTCATCAACATGGTTGGATGATTATAAGTGTCAGCTACCATGCGAGTGGTAGTATGACCGAGAAGTTGAGCAGTCGTGGTCATATCAACTCCAGCACCACAAAGCATTGTGGCAACTCCGTGGCGAAGGTCGTGAATGCGGCACTTCTTTACCCCTGATTTAATCAATCCAGCTTCACCTAACAGACGGTCAAAACTTCTTTGATAATTCCTCGGTGATATTGGTGTGCCGTTCTTAGTAGTAATCACCAGACCGTTTGTTTTGTCTCCGCTGTGAGCCCGTAGGACCTCAATAACCTCTTCAGTTAATGGAACGTCACGTATTGAACTTGGAGTCTTAGGGGTATCGATAATCGCTCTAGAACTCGTTGCGACCAACTGCTGATTAATGGAAATGTATCCATTACCATCATCAAGGTGGACGTTTTCCCAGGTGAGACCAAGGCACTCACCGCGGCGAATCGCTGTTGTGGCTTGCAGCAGGAATCCAGCATACACTGGGTCTTTTACGATAGTATCCTTGAATTTTAAAAGCTGTTCGACCGTTAAGGGAGTGATGGTTGGTTTAATCTTCTTGGGTTCAATGCTTATAGTTAGCACCATTCAAGCCAAGAGGCGACCGAGGGAGACGACAGGCACGTTATGGCTACACGCTTTGCAGGCCGGTTCACAGAATGAAAATGCTGTTTTAGCGAGCTCACCTTTTATAGGTTATCGGAATATTCCGCTAACCAGAACATATATATGAGACAAGCCTGAAAGAGGGAGGGTTGCAAATGGTTATTGATTGGGTCGTATTAGTTTCAATTATTTCACTTTTCATAGTTTTCATGTTCGCTTGTTCGATTGATAGGTCACAAAATTCCAATGTTTTTCGCAGAGAGGTGCATCAATTGAGAACAATTCGTATGACTGATAGGAAAAATGCGGCTAAACTCTACATTGATCTTTCTGAATGATTGGAAGGAATCTCTAACCGTGTCGACGAATAGAAAATATTCTTAAAGCTGTCTGAATTTTGTCGAGAGGACGGTGATCGGATGTACATAGGAGATCCAAAGAGCAGTTTGGGTTTCGAAATATTGGACAACCTTAAACGGAAATGGGCGGCACTGAAGGCGAAGTGCCCAGACCGTCGAGAATATACATTAATGTTTGTACCGCATCATGGCAAGAGCGTCGTTAGTCTGCGTATTCCTGTTGCGGCGCTCAAGTACTTGGCCGCCGTTCTTAGTGTGTTATTGGTGTTGGCGATCGGTACTTTTGTCAGCTACTGGAACGCGGTGAACGTGGCCAGCGCGGAAAAAGCTGAACTTCGACAGCTACGACAAGTAAATGCAACCCAAAATGGCCAAATTGAACAACTGGCGAAAGACACCGCGACGCTACAAGAGGACATGAACCGGCTTAACCGGCTCGATGCTGATTTGCGTCGGCTCGTAAACAGCGAGAATTCGCCGGCGTCTCGTTCCGGAGTTAATCGTCTTCCGTCCAGCGGGTATAACGAGCAAGGTGGATCGGCAGTAAAACCGCAAGTCACCGAACTAACCAACTTGGTGCAAGAACTTCAGGCTACCGCTAAGGCGAGGGAAGAAAGCCTGACAGCAGTACGGGTGGCTTTGATTGAGCGTAACGCCCGAATATCTGCGACACCTTCCATTTGGCCTGCCGGAGGCGACGTAACGTCCCGGTTCGGTTGGCGTAGCTCGCCTTGGGGGTGGGGAAGTGAATGGCATCCCGGCCTTGATATTGCAAATGATTACGGTACGCCGATAGTGGCCACCGCAGACGGCGAGGTAGTCTTTAGTGGCTGGTACGGCGGGTACGGTAAATTGATACAGATTGCCCATGGCAATGGTATTGAAACGCTATATGGCCATTGTTCTCAACTCCTTGTCAACGTAGGTGACAAGATAAAAAAAGGTGAGACAATCGCTTGTATGGGGAGTACCGGAAATAGTACTGGCACGCATGTTCATTATGAAATAAGGGTTAACGGAACAGCAGTCAATCCATCGAGTTTTTTATAGTCTAAGGATTGCGGTGTCGGCAGTTGGGCTTCGTTGCTATATAGAGGGTTAGATGCTATCTAAAGGAACCTACTGGTAAAAACCAGTAGGTTCCTTTATTGCCAGAATCGACGTAGAATCTCTTGTTGCGCTTACTGCAATATCATTGCTTATAGCGCAATATGGAGGAGAAGAACAAGATGCTTTATCTAATTGTATTAATTTACCAATAATAGCAGGAACATACAATTATTTGTGGAATAATTGACTTACATTATAAACCATTACATAATTAGCGAATTTAAAGAAGGGTGATGTAACCTAATGTCCCTTAGAATGAAGTGCTTTATCATATTATGTATAACATTTGCCGCATTAGTGGCCGCTATTCCTCTATTATCTACAAAATTGCTACTTAGCAGTTATGAACAGCAAGAGCAAAGAGAAGTGCGGCGAACGGTTCAGCAAGTCGAGCAGGCAATAAAAACAAAAATAAACGATCTTGATATTGTTTTGCAAGGTTGGAGTAATTGGGATGATATGTATTATTTTATGTCTGGTGAGTATGACGATTTCCAAGCGTATGTTTTAGATACCGATCACCATATTTTCTCTGAAAATAATGCCTTCATCATTCTTGATACCGACGGAGCATTAAAATTTGGCCAGGTTTTTAACAATGGCACTCGATCTCAATTGCCACCAAGTCTACGTCCATTAACTGATATGGAAAGCGACTTATTTAAAAGACTGATCGTTAATGGATATGGACTCATTCAACTTCCCGAAGGACCAATGATGGTGGTTGGAAGGCCGATTCATGATAGCAAATGTCAAGGCGAAACTATGGGATATTTGCTCATGGGCCGCTACCTTGACAGTAAAGAGGTTCAACAGGTCAGTGAAAATATGCATACATCGGTCAATATTTTAGGGCTTCATGAGACGGCTACTGCAGATAAACAGGATCTTCTTGCTTCGATTACTGACAGTGGCGGGATATATATATAACCAATCAACGAGGGTACAGTGGCAGGATATGCTGTTATGCGCGATTTGAGCGACCACCCAATAGGTGTAATACAAGCAAGAATGTCCCGTGAGATTTATTATAATGGGCAGCAGCTAATCAATCAGGTTAATAGAGCGCTGACCGTGGCAATGCTGCTAGTTGGCGTAATCGCATTTATTATACTGGATTATTTCGTTATAAGGCGGGTCGGTAATTTAGATAGGGAACTCCGACGCTTAAGCACAACCAATGATTTTTCTGTCAGTATGGATATTACCGGAACGGATGAAGTGTCAAGTTGCGCCCAATTTATTAATTCTTTAATTTGGCGCATAGAAGGTCTGATGAACTTGGTTAGCCAGGTTGAGGAAAAGGCGGCAGCGTTTGCCGCTGAGTTGCTCGCTGCGATTGTATGTTGAAGTAGACAAGCCAACACTCTTCTTTGGACAAAACTATAGTGTTTACAAAGGAACATGTCTACAGTGAGTCACGCGCTGGACAACCTGTCACTATTCTCAGGCTTAATGCGTTTGTTTCCCATTTATAATGATCGTGTAATACTAAATATAGTATTTAATCTACAAATATGGAAGGAAATTACAAATGGCTGTCGAAAACATTAATCATAGAAACGTAGGGGGTTAAAAAGTGACAAGACGTGCAATTAAAGTGGCTATTGCCGACGACAGCAAGGAATTCTCATCCATTATGCAGGAGCACCTTTCTCAAGAACCTGATATTGAGTTGGTCGGCGTGGCTTACGATGGAGAGCAGATTTTAAATATCATCAAAGAAAGGGAACCTGACGTTGTAGTTCTGGATATTATCATGCCCCAACTAGATGGCATTGGGGTGCTTGAACGAATACAGCTTTCTGGAAGCACACGTCCCAAGATAATCGCATTAACCGCGCTGGGACAAGAATCATTGGTTCAACGTATCATGGAACTAGGTGTAGATTATTATCTATTAAAGCCCCTTAACCTGGATATGCTGACTAAGAGAATCAAACAGTTGATAGGGACTCCAGAACGAACAGTTATTCCTCGGGCCATTGAATCCCGCCCGGTAGATTTTGAGGTGACTGATGTTATTCGTGAGATTGGTATTCCTGCTCATATTAAAGGCTATCAATATCTGCGAGAAGCAATTACAATGATTGTTGCAGATAATAACTTTTTGGGCTCTGTAACCAAAGAACTGTACCCCACTGTTGCTCAAAAATATTCTACCACCCCCAGCCGTGTTGAGAGAGCTATTCGTCACTCTATAGAAGTGGCATGGAATCGTGGAAACATCGATCTGATTAATCAATTGTTTGGATGCACCGTCAACAAGGATAAAGGGAAACCTACTAATTCAGAATTCATGGCAATGATTGCTGATAAGCTTCGCATGGAGATGCGGGCATAAGGCACCAGAAGATTGTATGATTCGAAATCCTTGGGCAAGAGAAAATACGACGCTACAACATCGCGTCGGTGATGGACCAGAATTCAACTTTTTTGTGGTTATCAACGCCCAGGTATCATCCAATACACGCAATAGGTTCACCTAGTCAAGAACCCCCGCCTTCCTGGTATAAGCCAGATGAAGGAGGGGTTTTTCATGCCCTATAATATTGTTGGCGGCGTGGTCATTGCGGTCTGAATGATACAAATTTGTGGCGGTTCAATTAGACCGAACTGTCCTATAGTAGCTGTGTTCCAACCTGATTCTATAGCGCCTTGTGCAATGACACATACGGCGGGTAAATCATATTTATTGCATACTGCTTATCCGAGAGGAACAAGACAGCGTAAAAGGGGTCGCAACTGTGCACACTCTTGGCGAACCAAAGGGAAAAGAGGCAACTATGGTGGCTGCTGATGAATTTCCTGATGTCTTAATAGCTAAACACATCAGCAAGCATCTGCACCTGAGCGTCGAGCAAGTTTACAACTTATTCCGATTATCGCCGGCGAAAGGCGCATACCGGGTTTCGCAGTCGGCAGATCAAAACGGGCCATGCGGGATGATTATTTGAAATGGCTTGAAGGGAAAAGAGGCAAAAGGCTCGCATAAGGTGTAGCCTATCCACTACTGAAATTAAGAGGCAGGCAATTTATAAGGAGCAGCGAATATTTATCTGAATCATTTGTTTTTGAAAAGAAAGGAAGATTAGTAATGTCAGACATTTTAGCAACAGACGAAGGCACCGAGAAAAAGTTAAGTTGGGAAGCTTTTATCAAACAGGAGGTTTTGAACTTCCTAATGCAGCACAACCTACAGTCGGTCAATGTAGATGACGGTGCAGGAAAGAAAGGCGTAATAAAACGTACATCAAAAGGAGATTTCTCCGTTCAGATTACCTCGAACGAAATTTTGTAGCAACGAGCCCTGGCAAATGCCTGGACCACGACCCGCTACCACAAAATGATGCGGTCGTGGATCCAACAACTTCTATCATAAGGGTATACAAAAGCCCCCAGGCTAATCCTAGGGGCTTGGTTGTTATAATTGCGGAATTATCAGACTAACTTCTTTGGCTTCTGAAGCAGTCGTTGCAGTAAACGGGCCGGTCACCGCTAGGACGGAAGGGAACTTGGGTTTCTTTTCCGCAGTCTGCACAGATGGCGGGATGCATCTCCCGTTGCTGATAACCACCGCGGCTGTAACCGCCACCGGAGTTCTGTTGTTTGCGGGCTGCTCGACATCCAGGGCAGCGACCAGGTTCATTAGTGAAACCCTTCTCCGCGAAGAAATCTTGTTCCGAAGCCGTGAAAACGAACTCGGCGCCGCAGTCGCGACATGATAAAGTTTTGTCTTGAGCCAAAATCAGTACCTCCTAAAATTGTTTGCCACAATAGCTCATCCAAGAATTATGGCTTTCAAATTAAACTATAATTGCAACCTTTAAAAAAGTAAAGGTATTTGTCAGATTTTTGCGTCTTTTGTGTCGGGTGATATCGCCGGCAAAGCGATGGACCTGTTCCGGGAACATTACCGCTGGGATAAACCTATCCGCAGTATTGGCGTCCGGGCGCTGATCTGGTGACAGCCAGCGGCCATGTGCAGTTGGCTTTATTCGACAGGGATAAGACTGAAGCTGAAACAGTGGAGAGGACCATTGACAGCATCCGGCAGCGGTTCGGGCTTTATAGCCTTCAACGCTGCGCCCTGCTGCAGGATCGGAGACTGACCGGATTCAATCTAAAGGATGATCATGTGATTCATCCAGTATCTTTTTTCAAATAGGTGGGGATTACGGGTAAAAAATTCGTGAGAGTGACAGCTGACATGACGAGAGTGACCAGGTAAGGTCGCTCCTTTTAACATGGAGTGATGGCAGATAGGCTGACACTGCTCGCTGGGGGTGCAAACCTATCTGGCAATATCCTTACCGGTAATTGGTTAGTTATACGGAAAAACCAAAAGCCCGACTAAAGCAGACAGGATAGGGCCGGGGACTGATAGCCCGGGCCTTTTTGTTTTTCATAATGTGGGGCTGACTGCGTAACTGAATATCAGGCAAACATATATGTCAAGAATGCTTATCTTTTTAAGGAGGCAAGCGCGATGAGTGAGCCGCAGACGATAGAGCAGAAGGTAACTGATATTATCAGAAAAATTGGTATCCCAGCCCATTTCAAAGGTTATTACTATGTCCGTGAGGCTATATTACTGGTCATTGAAAATGACGACTTCCTTAGAGGCGTTACCACCAAGTTGTATCCACTGATTGCGGAAAACCATAATACTACCACTTCTCAAGTGGATCGGGGTATTCGTACTGGTATTGGTGCTGCATGCCGTCGGGGGAATATACCTTTTATTAATCAACTCTTTGGACAGGGCGTAGCGGAACGAGTAATTACCAACAAGGAGTTTATTGTAAGGATCGCAGCCATGCTGAAGAATGGATATTAGATGTGTTAATTCATGAGGAGGCTACGCCCCGCAGCCATTGATGAGCTGTGAGGCTCTTTTCTTATGCAGGAATTTATTTCCTTCTAACCGAAGGAATATATAAAGAAGGCATTTTGGAGGGATAATTATTTATGAACAAACTGGCAAAAAAAGTGATCGTCTATTCTCTGCTGGTGGGCATTATGCAATGCGGTTTAAGCACAGCGATATTAGAGGCTGCATCGAATGATCGGCAACAACAAGATCGGCAGCAACAGGATCGGCAACAACAAGATCGCGCGAGGCAAGATCAGGAACGGCAGCAACAGGAAAGGGAGCGGCAAGTTCAGGAGCAGCGTGATCGGAAGGACCAAGATCGGCAGGAACGGGTGCGCCAGGAAAATGACCGGCATGAACAGGAAATGCGGCGCCATGATTATGAAAATGACCGGGAGTACCAGGATCGGATGGACCGGGAACATGAACGGCATAATCACGCGATAGATGATATTGAGATAATTTTGGGTTTGGGAATTCTGTACGAACTCACCAGATAAAAGAAAGTTGATCCAGCGAATGCGATTAAAACGTATGAGCCTCCGGGCTCTTTCTCGCTCTGTTCGTATTCCATATTGCTCAATCGCAATTCCCTTGGTTCAGTCACGCGGCCAATAAAAGAGGTCCCTGTAAATTGCAGAGACCAAATCTTTTCATGCTATGGTGTTGGCATTGTTCCGGCGTATCGGTTTATTTGGCGTATTGGAATGCCGCGTCTATCGCTTTACATGAATATATCTGTCCATCATAAGAACTAAAATCCCACGGCTGACCATCGTGCCAGACTTGCTTATTATTAGAGTCGTACTTGTACTCTTCTAATGATCTCCCTATATAGGGGCGAGGGTGTTTTGCTTCGAATTTTACTAAGTCTTTTACACTACCATAGGAGTCAGGGGTATCTTTAACAAACAATTCCCAAAAAATAATCGTGTCACCGTTCTTTACTACGCTATCACTGTCCACATACAAAGTAAAACCGATACGATCTTCCCTATAAACATTTACCCAATTAGTAGCAAACGCCGTATTTGACAGAACAAATAAGCAGAGTACCATTAAATAGATAACTCTTTTCTTCATGTCAATAACCTCCCTGTAATTTCAGAGTAGACGGTTGATCGCAATGGTCGCACAAATTCCTTCGACATAAGGATGTTTTTTCCTGCGAGTCTTGTGTTGCAAATCAATACATTATGCGCATTGATCCTTTTGCAAAACTCACGATACAACGATATAATGACGCCGCGACTTGGCCTATCTATGGCTGCAATATCACACGTTGCATATTAAAAGCCGAAAGTCTTTTACGACTCTCGGCTTTTTGTTTTACTCCTCTTGTTCAATTTCTACTTCAATCGCCTTTGCTAAGAATACTAGAATTAGTATCTTCAAACGCTGAGGATATCTCAACTTGATGTAGTAAATTCGAAGGAGTGCTGCGTATGAAAACCCCGATAGACCGGGAAGTAAGGATTGCTTATGTGCAGCAAATACTGGATGGAAAGCAAAGTGCACTGGCAGCGGCAAAAGAATTAGGCGTTCACGAATCAACTGTATACGCTTGGTCGAAAAAGCACCAGGAAGATCCAGTAAATGGGCTTCCGGGTTCAGGTAACCAAAAGCCAGAGGACGCAGAAAGCCGAATGATTCGGGAGAAAGTCAGAAAACTAGAAGCTGAAGTTGAATTTTTAAAAAATGTGTCGGCGTACTTTGCAAGCGGCCACGGGAAAAGTACGCGATAATAGAAAATCATCGTGGCAAGGCCTACTGGTATCCCTGATCTTTCCGCTTTCCGAAATACGATTGACATAGCTGGTATGAATTGGTAACATTTTGTCGAAGAGCGCTGGTGCTGGGGGTAATCGAATGGAGTCAATCGGTATTGTAAGAAAAACAGATCGTCTCGGTCGGATAGCACTCCCTAAGTCGTTAAGGCGCCGGTTTAAGATAGAGAAAGGCGACTTTCTTGAAATTACTATTGACGGCAATTCTATTATTCTGAGCAAGTGTCGCCCCAGGTGCGAATTTTGTGGAGGTACTGACTGCGCGACTAAACATAAAGGTAAGTATATATGCCAAAAATGTCTGTCTCCCTCCAAGGTGGAAAGCACGGATAGTGAGCCGCATACGGTGGAACAGCAGGTAATCAATATTCTCAAGAGAATTGGTATCCCTGCTAAATTAAAGGGTTATTACTATGTGCGGGAAGCCATATTACTGGTTATTGAAAATGACGACTTTCTGAAGGCCGTAACCATCAAGTTGTATCCTCTAATCGCGGAGAAACATCATACTACCGTTGGTCGAGTGGAAAGAGGTATTCGTTATTATATTGGTGTTGCATGTAGTCGAGACAATACACCCTTTATCAACCGCCTGTTCGGACCAGGCAAAGCGGAACAAGGGATTACCAATAAGGAATTTTTCGGAACGATCGCAGATTTACTGAAAAACGGATATTTAGATGCGTTAATTTACGATACTGCTGATCGGTGGCACGTTGAAGAATAATTGGAGGCAACAGGCTCTATAAAACATTAAGGGTTTCTACTGTCGGATCGTTGATTTTTATTCTGTGATGTGCCAACAACGCCATCTGGAGTGATGGCGGGAAATGAGGTCGACCAGGTAACGAAGGCCGCAAAAACATAGTATTTCCATTAAAATCTTGCAATTATAGAGGAGATTTGTCGAATGATGCGAAGATTATAACAAAACAATTGAATCCAAACTCGGGAGGGAAAGCATTGACGATAATCAACAGTCTTGTGGACGTAGCGCCAGTATTTAAAGAACTGATGCCGCTCGATTGCTCGATGACGGTCTGCGATCAGGAAGGGTCGGTACTTAAGTTTCTGTCAGCCCGCACCTTTAATCTCAATCTTAAGGTAGGGGAAAAGGTCGCCGCCGGTGGTGCGATGGAAGAATGCCTCCGAACCCGGAAGTCTGTTATTCGGACGGTGGCCAAGGAAGTCTACGGTTTTGCCATCAAGGCGATCAGTATTCCGGTTTTTGAGGCGGGAGTGGTCGTGGGCGTATTGGCTATCGGCATCAGCCTCGCTAGCCAACAGGCATTGCAGGAATCGGCCCAGTCGATAGCGGCGACCGCGGAAGAAATGACCGCCACTTCTCAGGAATTGGCGACGTCGGCAGCCGAACTGTCCCATCGTCTGGGAAATCTGCGGGACGGCAGCCAGCGAGTCTTGACCGAAATTAATAACACCGATGGCATCTTACGCTTTGTCAGTGACGTGGCGGCTAATTCCAACCTGCTGGGACTGAACGCGGCGATTGAGGCGGCACGGGCCGGTGAGCATGGACGGGGCTTTGCCGTTGTCGCCGAGGAAATACGAAAGATGGCCATCAACAGCGATGACGCCGTGAAGGACATTAAACAGATCCTGAGAAACATTCAGACCGAAACAGGGAGCATGATCAAGACTATCCAGGAAGCCTCGGTCCTCGGGGAAACCCAGGCGAGCGCGAGCCAGCAGATATCGGCCACGATGGGCCAACTGGCATCTTCGGTGGCCGATATCGAGAAGGTTGCTGAAATTTTATAAATAGAAAAGGTGCCTAGCCAGGCACTGAATTAGAATCGCCGGAGATGATAAGAATGAGATCGCCAGACGATCAAAGAAAATTCAAGCAGTTGATCCAAGCTCTAATATGGGCAAAACAGAAAACTGGACTACCATCAACTGAGGTTGTAATTGCCATATTACATAGAGGTAAGGACGGGGTTCGGGAATACGGCATGAGCCTAATAACGGAACATCGGTGACAGGCTGGATCGTACTCAGAATTCGTTAGAGTTGTGCTGAAACCTGTCCCTTATTGCTTGCAAATGTCCCTTGTTCTTCGCCAATGGGTACCAATGGGAATAAAGGACAAGTCTAGTATTAACAAGGGTTTTCCAACATAACAAAACGGTAACCAAAGGTAAGTTCTTGAATCGCATTCAAGAGGCCGCTGGTTCGAAACCAGCATGCCCCACCAGCAATAACAAGGGTTTGCAGAGATGCAGGCCCCTTTGTTATGTAATGTTGCGCCTAGTTGGCATTGGGAAATGCTGGTTTATTAGGCTTGCTGGAGAATTGATAGAAATGGAAAGACGGAACAAGCCGCACGGTATGTCTGCTGAATTTTATAGCGAGGAACATCACCGGATAATAGGCGGGATCGAGGACATTAGGAGCAAGCGGTCGAAGGTTACGCAGGTGTGGAGATAAAATAAGGAGTAAAGGATGTTTAAGCAGAGGGGTTTTCGTATTGTTACCGCACTAAGGGATTAAGACAGGAATTTCAGTGATTGGGTCTGGAAAAAGGCATTGACTGGCATCTCAAAACGGAAAGTCGACGTTGGCCATGGAACAGAATACTAAATACGTATGTTTGCTTCAGCCTATTAACGATAATGGAGGTCAAGCCGTTGGACACAAGACAGAAAAATTCACCTGCAGATGAAAAGTTTCTAGGCTCTCGCAATGTACGTGAGTTAAGAGAGTTTCCCAATCAGTTAATGGATATGCCGCTTGAGCAGATGCAAGAATACCTAGGAAGGCAATCTATTATTAGACTTTCGATGAATGAGAGTCCTTATGGCCCTTCTCCAGATGTATCCAATATTTTTAGGAGCGCAACAAACTTTCATAGATACCCGGATGCCAACGCCTTATCACTCAGAAAACAAATTGCCAGTTTATATGGCATCGATATTAATAACGTGGTCGTGAGTAACGGTGCTGAAGAGATGATCTTCCTTATATGTCAAACCTTCTTAGATCAGGCTGATGAGGTAATCATCCCCTATCCGACTTTCGAAGTTTATATTGTGGCAACTAAATCAGTAGGAGCTATTCCCAAAAAAGAAAGATTGGGAGAATATACTCTGGATTTAGAAAAGGTAACTGAGAGTATAACTCCGAAGACAAAGGCCATATTTCTATGTAATCCTAATAATCCAACTGGCACGATGGTCAGCCTAGAAGTATTACGTAGGCTATTTGAGAAGATTCCCTCCCATATTCCTGTAGTTGTAGACGAGGCATATATCGAGTATTCGCCACAACCAAAGCAAGATTCGGCCATTAATCTTATTCGGAGTTTTGATAATGTAGCTGTTATAAGGACATTTTCAAAAATATACGGATTGGCAGGAATGAGAGTAGGCTATATGGTGGGGGATGAAAAGCTTGTCAATATAATAAATAGGTTACGAGCGCCCTTTAATGTCAGCCATATAAGTCAATTCGCAGCCGAGGTCGCACTGTCTGATCAAAATTACATAGCTGGGATTCAAAAGCTAAACGCAGGGGAACGGAGTTATTTGCAAACCGGATTGAATAAATTAGGATGTAAATGCGTACCCTCCTATACTAACTTTATACTAGTCGATGTAGGAATGCCGTCGAAAATAGTTTTTAATCACTTAGTTAAGAACGGTATAATTGTGCGGCCTTGCTCTTCATACGGACTAGAAAATCATTTGCGGGTCACTATAGGTACGAGAGCAGAAAACGAAGCAGTCGTTCAAGGATTTCGATATGCGCTAGAAGAATTACGTACATGAACCGTCATAAATGAAACCGGCCAGGAGCTAAAGATGACCGACGATCAAAGTATGCTTTATCTGCGAAAGTAATGGACTGGGGCTTATTATCGTGGGAGGATAAATGGGAATAAAGGCTTGGTACTTGTTGATGTATTTGATCGAGTTTGATTGACGGCGTTGACCAAGATGGTTGATTTTGCTCGATTCTTCCGAGTCTGATATGGACTGAATTGTCACCCGAGCAGACTTCAAAACCGTTCGTGTGGCGCTAACACGTCGCAGCTGGGTTCGATTCCTAGACGCTCCCGCCATTGTAATGATAAGGCTTCCCGGGTTTATAACCCGAGAAGCCTTTTGCATGTACGCCCAGCATGGGCGTCATCTATAGGGTGAAAGTCCCGAACGGGGGCTGGCGAGCGCCTACCGTTAGTCAAGAGCAAGGGTGTCCGCCGCGAGGCGGAATCTGAAGGAAGCTGGAGGCAAACGCTCGACCCGATGTACAAGAATCTAATTCGAGGCTGTTTCAGTCGGATGAGCCTGCATGACAAGGTATAAGTCCGAAGCCGCCAAAGGCTGGAGCAGTAAACTTAGGCGGGTGCATGAGCGGAAAGATGACGTTCTTATCTGGGGAGACCTCAAGGTAAGCCAAGTAACTTGGTAACCGCCATCGAGAGATGGCGCTGAGCCTTGAGGGGTCAGCAGAGGCCATAGTACGGAAGTAAGGGACGCCTAAAACCGGAAGGGCCGAACCTAAAGAAAGAGAGGAAACTATGCGTTCGAGCGACAAGCAAAGAAAGCAGCCAACTTCCTGTGAAGGCTCACGGCAAAGAGCAGCGGTGAAGCCGCAAGGGTATGCCGGAGCGCCGAGTTTGTCGACGGCACAAGTAGCCGAATCCTCTCGCGAAGCTCCAAACGGACTGCTGGAGAAAATACTCGAAGGAGACAACCTTCGGCTCGCCCTAAAGCAAGTGAAACAAAACGGCGGAGCACCCGGTATCGACGGAATGACAGTAGAAACTCTACCTGTATACCTGAAAGATAACTGGGTTATGGTGAAAAACCAGCTCCAAAAGGGAACCTATAGACCTATGCCAGTCAAACGGGTGGGAATCCCCAAACCTGGAGGCGGGGTTAGGCTACTAGGTATCCCAACCGTAATGGATCGATTTCTCCAGCAAGCCATTCTACAAATTCTCACACCGATTTTCGACCCCGGTTTCTCAGCAAACAGCTTCGGATTTCGTCCAGGAAAGAGAGCCCATGACGCGGTCAAGAAAGCCCAAAGCTACATACAGGAAGGAAACCGGTATGTAGTAGACATGGATTTAGAGAAATTCTTCGACCGCGTCAACCATGACATACTGATGGCAAGGATAGCGCGAAAAGTAGAGGACAAACGTGTCCTAAGACTGATCAGGCAATACCTAAATGCCGGTATCATGGAAAAGGGGGTAGTCACGGGAGCGACAGAGGGAACGCCGCAAGGCGGCCCGATAAGTCCCCTTTTGGCTAATATCCTACTGGACGATCTGGACAAAGAACTCGAAAGTCGCGGGCACCGCTTTGTAAGGTATGCCGACGATGGAAACATCTTTGTACGGAGCAAGCGCGCTGGAGAGCGGGTCATGAACTCGGTGGTGCGATTTGTAGAAGGCAAGCTCAAACTCAAAGTAAATCGGGAAAAGAGCGCCGTAGACCGACCCTGGAAACGAAAGTTTCTTGGGTTTAGCTATCTATCGGACGCTAAAGCGACAATCCGGCTAGCGCCGAAGACCCTTGAACGTGTGAAAGAACAAATTCGGAAAACCACTAGTCGAACCCGAAGTGTATCGCTGGAAACAAGGATAGCTGAACTCAATCGCTATCTCACGGGATGGATAGGATACTTCCATATCGCATCCGCCAAGACGCATTGCACAAGGCTAGACGAATGGATACGAAGCAGGCTTCGAATGTGCCTGTGGAAACAGTGGAAAACACCGAAAACACGACTGAGGAACCTAAGAGCGCTAAACGTCCCTGAATGGGCGGCGCGGAAAATGGCTAACTCCCGGCGTGGACCATGGGAAATGGCCCATAATACAAACAATGCCCTTGACACTTCCTATTGGAAACATCAAGGGCTGAAAAGCTTGCTAATGCGTTATATGGAACTTCGTCAATCTTTGGGAAACGCCTAGTGCGGACCCGCATGCTAGGTGTTGTGAGAGGACGGGAGTTAATCGCTCCCTTCTACTCGATTTTATGCCTAGCGCCGTGCAGAGTGGCAGGCATAGCTATTCTTATTCTCTGGCCTCAGCCATTAGGGTTGCAACTTTGTTGGCAAAGCCAATTGGATCATCCAGGGTGAGTCCCTCCATCAATAGCGCCTGACCATACAGAATGTCGCAGTAATCCTTAAAGGCTTCGGTTGAGGGGCCTTTTTCATGCAGCTTTTTTAATACTTGGAAGACTGCGTGGTTGGGATTCAGTTCCAAAATCCGTCGGGCCTAGAAACCAGCTTTGTCCATTTCTGATAAAATTTGTTCCGTGGAAAGACTTATGCCGGCATCACCGCTGACCAGACAAGCAGGGCTGGATTTTAGGCGGTTGCTTATTTTAACCTCGGCGACTCTGCCCGCCAATTGCTCTTTAACAGCGCTGATTAGCGAATCATTTTCTTCGGTCAACCGTTCGTTCTCCATCTTCGCATCTAGGGCATCGGTGCCATCTAACTTCAGGTCGCCGCGGCTGATGGATTGGAATTTCTTGTCCTTATAGTCATGCAGAGCCTCGATGGCCAATTCATCGACCCGATCCAGCAGATAGAGGACTTCGATCCCCTTCTCGCGCAGAAGTTCCATCTGGGGTAACACCTATAATTTTATGAGAGGATTGCGGCCATTCATACTGCTAGTAGTCAGTTCTCAATACCGAGTCTCGCTTCGACGCCCTGCGTTGCATAATAATGCTTGATTTCTTTCATTTCAGTGACTAGATCCGCTCTTTCAAGGAGTTCTCGGGGCGCCCCCCGCCCAGTCAGTACCAATTCGGTGTTCGCGGCCTTGCTGTCAATAAGCGCAAGGAGATCTTCCCATCTAAGCAGGCCAAAGTATAAGGCGCAAATTACCTCATCCAGTACCACTAAATCGTATTCGCCGCTTTCCACTGCTTCCTTGGCCCGGTTTAACCCCGCGGCCACGATGGCTAGATAGTCCGCGGGGGGTTGCCCAGGAGGGAAAATTACAAGCTTGTCCCGCCATTTTTCGCACTCTTTGTCGGATAACATACCCCCTTTTGCGATAAAAAACGGTTTTCCCACCGATTCCACAATAAGGTTCGGCGCTAACTTGGCCATAACTTTGTGCTCGCTGTACTCAAGAGTTTTCATGAACTGGAGGAATAACACCCGTTTTCCAGCTCCCAGAGCACGGATGGCAAGCCCTAGCGCAGCTGTCGTTTTTCCCTTGCCATTGCCAGTATAAACTTGAACATAACCTTGCATTTTCCAACCTCTTTTCTTTAGTTTAGATCCAACTATCAGATGTGTAGTGATGATGCAAGAGGCATGCCATGATTTAAGGGATCGGCAAAGTAACCGAGAATATCCGTTGGCGTTATCAAAATGATGTGATATGCCAGAAAACGTTAAATAATATCAGAATATTCCGATGCAGCCAACCATCACCGATGCAAATATACATCACTAGCCGAATGTCAATATATATAACGAAAAGTGGGTACTTTTCTAATGTAAGTGATGGGCTAGTGCATCACCTTTTGATGGGGACGATGAAACGGAGATTGCCGAATAACCTTGATAATAAGACAACTCATGATTTGGCATGGTTTTTGCAATTAAAAGGGACATGTGCGCACTACTAAATTGGAGAGGGAGAGTGTTATGAACGAAAACGGTAATCCAGGTCTGAGCAAATCTCCTGCAACGGTTACTCCGGTTACTAAGCCCTCAAACGTACGGTACAAAATCGTCATCCTGACCTTTCTCAGCATTGTCATTGCCTATATGGATAGGGCCAATCTTTCAGTGGCATCAGTCACAATTATGCAAGAGTATGGCTGGAACGCCACCCAATGGGGATTCATTCTTTCATCGTTTTTTCTTGGCTACTTTTTCCTTCAGGTGCCGGCGGGATGGCTGGCGGATAAAATCGGGGGAAGACGCGTTCTCGCAGCTGGTGTCGGCTGGTGGTCCTTCTTCACCATAGCAACTTGTTGGGCGCCAGGTTTTAATAGCATGCTGGTTGTGCGCTCATTGCTTGGACTTGGCGAAGCGGTAACATTCCCCGCCGAAACCGCTATCGCTTCGCAGTGGGTACCGATAAAGGAACGCGCTCGCGCTCAAGCCTGGAATCTTTCCGGGATGGCTCTTAGCCTTGCGTTTTCGGTGCCGATCGCTGCATGGATTATCGGTGAGTTTGGATGGCGTATGGCATTTTATTCCTTCGGTGCTCTCGGATTTGTTTGGACGGCAGTTTGGCTTTGGTATGCCACGGACAATCCTGCCAATCACCAGGGAGTAAACCAACAAGAACTCGAACACATTTTGCAGGGACAGCGTAAGGAGAGTTTAAGTGAGTCTGCCCACTGGCGAGTTGTGCTGAGCAAGGGACCTGTATGGGCGCTGGCGGTTAACTACTTTTTCCAGAATTACTCTTGGTACTTGTATCTGACCTGGTTGCCTGGCTATTTGGTAATGGCGCGCGGGTTTAGCATTATGAAAATGGGCATTTATGGTATGCTGCCGTTTCTTGGCGCATTTATTGCCACGAACATGGCCGGTTACGTTTCCGATCGGCTTATTCACGCGGTCGGAGTCACTAAGGCCCGCAAATATATCATGTATGCAGCATTTGGCGGCAGCGCCCTGTTTTTATACCTGGGCTCGCAGGCTGCAACCGGGGAGATTGCCGTATTCTGGATAACTCTGTCAGTCTCCTGCCTGTCGATGAACTTCTCGTCATTCTGGGCACTGCCGATAGACTTGGGACCCAAAAGCGCAGGCTTGATTTCCGGATTAATGAATACTTTTGGTACTTTAGCGGGGATTGCAGCTCCAATTCTTACGGGATGGATTGTGGCCACTACCGGGTCATGGGAAACTGCATTAGGCGTTGCAGTGGGATTGGCGGTAGTAGGAATCGTAGTCTGCGCCTTGTTCATCTCTGGAGAGCAGGTTGTTGACTGACGAAGGGAGTGAGGC